>ERZ836441.5-NODE-5-length-226818-cov-15.930081_pt1 | contig 226818 bp, 231 predicted proteins | sample MGYA00519686_ERZ836441 | MGnify/ENA primary metagenome ERZ836441 (study PRJEB31850, sample SAMEA3708800) | human gut metagenome | biome: human gut; feature: human-associated habitat; material: faeces | place: China | collected 2014 ...
ATTTCTTCACTCAGCTCCGGGGGAAAGCGTTTGCAAAAGGCATAACTTACCGTTGCGAAATGAGGGATCTCGTCCAGTAGACTGTATCCCAAGAACCAACGGTATGCTATATTTACTTGTATCTCCCGGTGAGTTTGACGTAAGGACGCGATCCCAAACAAATGCTGAATTAGAACCATCTTGATCAACACTACAGGATCCGTTCCTGGACGCCCGTTGTCTGCGCAATAATATGGACTTAACCGCTCATATAGCCAGTCATAATCCATGACTCTTTCTACTTTTCGGAGCAGATGGTCTGGGGGGACTAATGCATCCACATCCACCATCACTATATCTTTTCGGGAATCCTTTTTCCAGTTCTCCATATTCAATCCCCCTTTTCTCTATTATAACAGAAAAACCTTGCCACCGGCGAGGTTTTTTGACAAGCTGACAGTGACCGGGAGCCGTGTGGCTCCCGGTCACTGCTTCGCTGCGGTACAAACGGCAGGTGCGGCGTATTGGGGGCTTTGCCCCGCGCTTTGGACCGTTTGCTCCGCCTCTTGTAAAAAAGCCGGAAATGTGAGACAATAGGGCCAGCCTAACAAAGACAGGAGACAAGTATGATGACCGACCTGTTTGAAAAGTCCATCGCCACCCTGGAGCTCCCCCGGGTGCTGGAGCAGCTGGCCGCCTGCGCCTCCACCCAGGAGGGGAAGGAGCGCTGTCTGGCCCTGCGGCCCATGACCGACCCGGACGATGTGCAGCGGGCCCAGGAGGAGACCTCCGCCGCGGTGGAGATGCTCATTAAGCGGGGGAGCCCCGGCTTCTCCGGCGTCAAGCCCGTGGGGGCCAGCCTCCACCGGGCGGATATGGGGGGCAGCCTGAACACCCGGGAGCTGCTGGAGGTGGCCGCCGTGCTGCGGTGCGCTCGCACCGTCCAGGACTACGGGGCCGGGGAGGAAAAGACCCCCATCTCCCACCTGTTCCGCGCCCTCACCCCCAACCGCTTCCTGGAGGAGACCATCACCAACTCCATCATCGGGGAGGACGAGCTGGCCGACTCCGCCAGCAGCGAGCTGGCCTCCATCCGCCGCCACATCCGGGCCACGGAGGCCAAGGTCCGGGATATTTTGCAGAGGATCCTCGCCTCCAACCAGTCCAAGTACCTCCAGGAGTCCATCATCACCATCCGCTCCGACCGCTATGTGGTGCCGGTGAAGTCGGAGTTCAAAAACGCCATCCCCGGCCTGGTCCACGACGTGTCTTCCTCCGGCTCCACCTTCTTCATCGAGCCTATGGGCGTGGTGAAGGCCAACAACGAGCTGCGGGAGCTGATGGCCCAGGAGAAAAAGGAGATCGAGCGCATCCTGGCGGAGCTGTCCGCCCAGTGCGCCGCCCACCGGGAGGACATCGCGGAGGACTATGACCTGCTGGTGTGGCTGGACGCCATCTTTGCCCGGGGGCGGCTGTCCCTGAACATGGAGGCCGCCCAGCCCCGGCTGTCCGACCGGTATTTACGCCTGCGGAAGGCGCGGCACCCCCTGCTGGACCGGAAGAAGGCGGTGGCCAACGACCTGGAGCTGGGGGACCGCTTCGACACCCTGATGATCACCGGACCCAACACCGGCGGCAAGACGGTGACCTTAAAGACCATCGGCCTGCTGACCCTCATGGCCCAGTGCGGCCTGCACATCCCCACCGGGTCGGACTCCACGGTGCGGATCTTTGACCGGGTGCTGGCCGACATTGGGGATGAGCAGTCCATCGCCCAGTCCCTGTCTACCTTCTCCTCCCACATGACCAACATCGTGGGCATTTTGCAGGAGGCGGACGACAGGACCCTGATCCTGTTCGACGAGCTGGGGGCGGGCACCGACCCGGTGGAGGGTGCGGCCCTGGCCGCCGCCATCATCGAGTCCGCCCGGGGGATCGGCGCTCTGGTGGCCGCCACCACCCACTACGCGGAATTAAAGGTATACGCCATGACCACCGCCGGGGTGGAAAACGCCTCCTGCGAGTTCAACGTGGAGACCCTGGCCCCCACCTACCGGCTGATCCTGGGCATCCCGGGAAAATCCAACGCCTTTGCCATCTCCCGCCGGCTGGGCCTGCCCGAGTATATCATCGAAAAGGCCGCCGCCCGGCTGGATGCGGAGAACGTGCGCTTTGAGGATGTGCTCACCAAGCTGGACCAGCAGCGCCAGGAGATGGAGAAGGAGCGCACCGAGGCCCGCCGCCTGAAGCTGGAGATGGAGCAGTCTGCCGCCAAGGCCCGGGAGTACCGGGAGCGCCTGGAGGCCGAGCGGGCCAAGGTGGTGGAGAAGGCCCAGGCGGAGGCCCGTTCCATCATCCAGGAGGCCCGGGCGGCCAGCGACCTGGCCATCTCCGAGCTGAAGGAGCTGAAAAAGCGGAAGGACCTGGACTGGCAGCAGGTGAACGACGGCCGGGCGGAGGCCCGCCGCCTGCTCAACGAGGCCGAGCGGGGCATCGGCGGCCCCGTGCAGGAGCCGGAGGCCCCCCCTCCCACCCGGGAGGCCCGGGCGGGGGACACGGTGGAGCTGGTGTCTATGGGCACAAAAGCATCCGTCCTGTCGGTGAACAAGGACGGCACTCTCCAGCTCCAGGCCGGGATCCTGAAGATCTCCGCCAGACAGAGCGAGGTCCGGGTGGTGGAAGGGGAGACCCAGAGCCAGAAGGAGGCCCGGAAGATCATCCAGCGGGCGGAGCGCACCCTGCGCACCGCCGCCCCCCGGGAGGTGGACCTGCGGGGCATGATGACTGATGAGGCTGTGGCCGCCCTGGAGAGCTTTCTGGACACCGCCATGCTGGGCAAGCTGGAGACAGTGACCATCATCCACGGCAAGGGCACCGGCGCGGTGCGCAATGCCGTGCGCACCTATCTCAAGCGCAGCCGCTATGTGAAAGCCTTCCGACCCGGCCGCTACGGCGAGGGGGAAGACGGCGTGACGGTGGTGGAATTGAAATAACGTTCCGAATATCAAAACCCCTCGTCCCCTCGGAGAGCGGAGGGGGGGCTCCGGGGGGAACTGGTTCCCCCCGGAAGGCGCGGCGCGCGAATGCGCAAGCGGTCCCCGCAGGGACCGCCCGCGCCTGTGAGGACGGCGTGACGGTGGTGGAGCTGAAGTGAGCCGCCGGACAGCAGAAGCGCCGCTGGATTCTCTTTGGAATCAAGGCCCAAAAGTGGGGAACCATCATTTTTGCTCTAAAACTCCTTCTTTCTGGAATGAAATCGTGCAAAAAGACGAAGCACAATTTTCCCTGTAATAATTTTCAAGCGAAAAACATAGATTTGTGAAAAATGTCATTGACGCAGACGGGATTTATCTGCTATGCTAAGGATACAATATGACGAGTGCGGAGGTACGGTTATATGTATAGTCAGGAAGCGGTCGTGAACAATCAGGTTGGGTTGCACGCCAGACCGGCCACGTTCTTTATCCAGAAGGCCAACGAGTTCAAAAGCGCGATCTGGGTGGAGAAGGACGAGCGGAAGGTCAATGCGAAGAGCCTGCTGGGCGTTCTGTCCCTGGGCATCGTGAAGGGCACCCCCATCAAGCTGATTGCGGACGGCCCCGACGAGAAGGAAGCGGTGGAGGCCCTGTACAAGATGATCTCCTCCGATTTTTCCGAGTAATTTCCCCAAGCACAATGAAAAGGCGCCGCCATGCGGCGCCTTTTTTGATATTCAAAGCGTGCACATCTTGAACACCAGAAGCACAGACCAGATCATGTTCAGCGGCCTCGATTCGTCCAGATCATTCAAAATGCCTCGTTCCGTTCCGAAGGAGGGACATTCGGATGAAGCAGATGTTTGTGTCAGAGCCTGCCCGGCGGGGCGGACTGCGTCTCTGGCTGGGGAAACGGTATTTCTGTGCCCGGCGGTGGCTCTGGTGGCACACCTCGGGCGTGCGCTTTGCCCGCCGCCGCCCGGAGTTCCCCTGCCCGGTCCTCTGTTTCCGGCACAGCACCCCACTGCTTCGAAAGCTGAAGGACGTGGATATGTGGATGCAGCGGAACAAGGTGCATAACCTGCGTCTGGCGGTGGAGCGGCTGGATGGAGTGGTCCTCCTGCCGGGAGAGACCCTGTCCTATTGGAAATGCATCGGCGATCCCAGCCGCCGGAGAGGTTATGTGGAGGGGATGATGCTGAAAAATGGACAGGTGACCTCCGCGGTGGGGGGCGGGCTGTGCCAGCTGGCCAATCTCATTTACTGGATGACCCTCCATACCCCTCTCACAGTAACGGAGCGGTACCGCCACGGTTATGACGTGTTTCCGGACAGCGGACGTACCCAGCCCTTCGGGAGCGGGGCCACCTGCTGCTACAACTATGTGGACCTGATGGTCCGTAACGATACGGACCGCCTTTACCGGCTGGCACTCCAGGTTGGAAAGCGGGATCTGGAGGGGGCGTGGTACTCCGACAGACCCCAGCCCTGCACCTATCAGATCTATCAGGCGGAGCACCGGATGCAGGGGGAGTACTGGGGCGGATACACCCGCCACAACGTGATCCGCCGGCGGGTGTTGGACTTCACTGGAGAGTTGGTGGGGGACGAGCTTGAGACGGAGAATCACGCCATCATGATGTATAACCCGCTGCTGGAGAAGGGGGAGGGCCCGTTCCCGGATGCGGAGTAAGGAGGATGCAGCGCCTCTATGACCTTTGACGAATTGAAAGAAAAAGCCCACAGCCTGCCCCTCAAGCCGGGCGTATACATCATGCAGAACGCCCAGAGCGAGGTCATCTATGTGGGCAAGGCCAAGGCCCTGAAAAACCGGGTGAGCCAGTATTTTGCCAATCTGGCCGCCCACACCGAAAAGACCCGGGCCATGGTGTCCCAGATCGACCACTTTGACGTCATCATTGCCGACAGCGAGTTTGAGGCCCTGATCCTGGAAAATTCCCTCATCAAGCGGCACCAGCCCCGGTACAACATTCTGCTGAAGGATGACAAGGGCTACCCCTACATCCGCCTGAGCAGGGAGGAGTACCCCCGGTTCTCCCTGGCGGGCCGGGTGGCGGAGGACGGGGCCCGGTACTTCGGGCCCTACGGAAGCCGCCACAGCACCCAGGGGATCCTGGACGCCCTGCGCACCGCCCTGCGCCTGCCCTCCTGCCGGAAGAAGTTCCCCCGGGACATTGGGAAGGAGCGCCCCTGCCTGAACTTCCACATGGGGAAGTGCGACGGCTACTGCCGCTCCGAAGAGCTGAAGGAGCGGCACGACGAGGCCATCCGCCAGGCGGTCTCCCTGCTGGAGGGGCGGTTCAAGGAGGTCAAGGCCGACCTGACCGCGGAGATGGAGCGGGCCGCGGAGGAGCTCCGCTTCGAGCAGGCGGCCCAGCTGCGGGACAGGCTCCGGGCCATCGAGCTGCTGGGGGCCCGGCAGAAGGTGGTGGCCGGCTCCCTGGCGGACACCGACGTCACCGGCTTTTTCCGGGGGACAGCCAAGAGCTGCTTCGTGGTGCTCCACTATGTGGATGGGGACCTGGCGGCCAAGGACATGGAGCTGCTGGAGACCCCGGTGGAGGAGGACGAGGAGGAGATCCTGTCCTCCCTGGTGCGGGAGTACTACGGAGGCCGCACCCGCACCCGCCTGCCCCGGCAGATCCTGCTGCCCTGCGAGCTGGCCGATCAGGTCCCCCTCACCCGGATGCTGTCCGAGCAGGTGGGCAGCCGGGTGGAGCTGGTCACCCCCCAGCGGGGGGCCAAGATGGACCTGATCCGCCTGGCCAACCAGAACGCGGCGGAGGAGGTGGAGCGGGCCACCACCCGGGAGGAGCGGCAGAACAAGCTGCTGGAGGCGCTGGGGCGGATGCTGGGCCTGCCGGAGGCGCCCCGGCGGATGGAGTCCTATGACATCTCCAACACCGGCGCCGATGACATCGTGGCCTCCATGGTGGTTTTTGAGAATGGACGCCCCCTGAAGCGGGACTACCGCCATTTCAAGCTGAAGGACCTGGACGGGCCGGATGACTATGCCTCCATGGAGCAGGTGCTCACCCGGCGCTTCCGCCGGTATCTGGACGGGGACGAGAAGTTCAGCGCCCGGCCCGACCTGCTTCTCATCGACGGCGGCGAGAACCATGTGCGGGTGGCCTGCCGGGTGCTGGAGACCATGGGGCTGGACATCCCCGCCTTCGGCATGGTGAAGGACGACCGCCACCGCACCCGGGCCCTGGTGGCCCCGGACGGGCGGGAGATCGGGATCCAGGCCATCCCGGCGGTGTTCGCCCTCATCGGCCAGATCCAGGAGGAGACCCACCGCTTTGCCATCGAGTTCAACCGCCAGCAGCGGAAGGGCCGGGTCCAGGGCTCTGTGCTGGACCGGATCCCCGGGGTGGGGGAGAAGCGCCGCACTCAGCTTTTGAAGCATTTCAAGAGCGTCAGGGCCATCCGGGAGGCCCCGCTGGAGGAGCTGGAGCAGGTGGTCCCGAAGAACACCGCACAGGCGGTCTTTCAGTATTTTCGGGAAATTAGAAATTAGAAGTTAGGAATTAGAAGTTAGGAATTAGGAATTGGAGGGACGCAGAGATGCGCGTGATTTCCGGTACCGCCCGCGGGCGGCGTTTGAAGGAATTGCAGGGGATGGAGACCCGGCCTACCACGGACCGGGTGAAGGAGGCCCTGTTCAATATCGTCCAGTTCGAGCTGCCCGGGCGGCAGGTGCTGGACCTGTTCGCGGGGACGGGACAGCTGGGCATCGAGGCCCTGTCCCGGGGGGCGGCCCGGTGCACCTTTGTGGACCAGCGGAGGGACGCGGCGGCCCTGGTGCGGGAGAATCTGAAGCTGACCGGACTGTCCCAGCAGGCCCGGGTGGTCCAGGGGGACTCCATCTCCTTCCTCATGTCCTGCCGGGAGAAGTTCGATGTGATCTTTCTGGATCCGCCCTATCTCACCGGGGCGCTGGAAAAGGCGGTGGAGACCGTATCCGCATTTGACATTCTTCGGGAACATGGTATAATGGTCTGCGAAAGTCCCCTGGAGCAGGAGCTGCCCGCCCTGGCGGCCCCCTATGAGCGGGGAAAAGAGTACCGGTATGGAAAGATCAAGCTGACCGTATACCGGCACTTGGGAGGAGAGGACCGCCGATGAAAATTGCGATCTATCCCGGCAGCTTCGATCCGGTGACGCTGGGGCATCTGAACATCATCAAGCGGGCGGCCGCCTGCTTTGACCGGCTGATCGTCTGCGTGATGATCAACTCCAAAAAACAGGGGATGTTTACCCCGGAGGAGCGGGTGGAGCTGCTGAAAAAGGCCACCGCCCGGTTCCCCAACGTGGAGGTGGACTACTCCGATGGGCTGCTGGCCGCCTATGCCAAGCGGCGCCGGGCCCATGTGGTGGTCAAGGGGCTGCGGGCCGTCTCCGACTTTGAACAGGAGGTCCAGATGGCGGTCATCAATCGCAAGCTGAACCCCGGCCTGGAGACCATGTTCCTGGCCTCCAGCGAAAAATATACCTATCTCAGCTCCACCATCGTCAAGGAGATGGCCCGGTACGGGGCCAATCTGGGGGATTTCCTTCCCCGGGAGATCGTGGAGGACGTCAATCGGCGCATGAAAGAATTGCAGGAAGGGAAGGTTTGACCCATGGCAAGCGGTGTGGAAGAACTGCTGGATATGCTGTTCGATATGGTGGATGAGGCCAAGAACGTGCCCCTGTCCAGTGATAAATGTATGATCGAGCGGGACCGTGCTCTGGACCTGATCGACGACATCCGGGCCCAGTTCCCGGTAGAGCTGTCCGAGGCCAAGAAGCTGATGGCCAGCCGGGCGGATATGATCGCCTCCGCCAAGCGGGAGGCGGACGCCATCCGCCGCCAGGCGGAGGAGAAGGCCAAGCAGATGCTGGCGGAGGAGAGCATCCTCCTCCAGGCCCGCCAGCGGGCCAACGAGCTGATGCAGCAGGCGGAGGACCGCAGCCGGGAGCTGAAGCGCTCCGCCAACGACTACTGCGAGGACGCCCTGCGCCGCACCGAGGAGGCGGTGGCCGAGGCGTACGATGAGATCAAAAAGTCCCGCTCCCGCTTCCGTGCGGCGGCCAGCGCCGCCCTGGGCATCCAGCCCTCCGCCGGCGGGAGCGCCCGCCCCATGTATGACGCGGCGGCGGACGAGGACTGAGAGAAGGGCATAGCTCCGGCGTCTCCAGGCGCAGGATCGATCCAAAACGGCCGCTTGCGCGGCCGTTTTTTGGCTGTTCCGTCTTTACACCGGGGAGAAAAAACGATATACTATTGAGGTTCTGAGTCCCGAACAAAGAACACACGATCCAATTTTGTGGTTCCGGGCGGAGGTTTCTTTGCCCGTCCCTGGCCCTGCGGGGGAGGGGACGCGCAGAGGGACCGGACCCGGAGAAAGGAAATACAGCGATGAACAAACGTGCCGCATTGGCTCTTGTGACCCTCCTGTCCCTGCTGCTGCCGGGCTGCGCCCCCGCCGGGACCGGCGGAACGGACGGGGAGGAGGCCCGCCTGACGGTGCTGGCCTCCACCTATCCGGTCTACCTGGCCGCCCGGTCGGTGGCGGAGGGGGTGGAGGGCGTCTCCGTCCTCCGGCTGGAGACGGGGGCGGTGTCCTGCCTCCACGACTACACCCTCACCGTGGGGGACATGAAGAAGCTTGAGGGGGCCGACGTGGTGGCCCTGAACGGGGCCGGCATGGAGGAATTTATGGAGGACGCCCTGGCCTCCTCCAGCGCCCCGGTCATCGACTGCTCCGAGGGAGTCGATCTGTTGGAGGGCGAGGGCCATGTCCACCAGGACGGGGAGGAGGAGGATGACCACGGCCACTTCGACCCCCACTACTGGATGGACCCGGAGAATATGGAGCAGATGGTGTACAACATCAGAGACGGCCTCTCCCAGGCGGACCCGGAGCACGCGGGGGAGTATGAGGAGAACGCCGCGGAGCAGGCCGGTCTGCTCCACACCTGGGACGACGCTCTCCAGGATATGATTCAGGAGGCGGAGGAGAACGCCGGGGTGGAGATCAGCGGCCTGATCACCTTCCACGACGGATTCCGCTATTTTGCTGAGGCCTTTGACCTGCCCCTGCTGGCCTCCATTGAGGAGGAGGAGGGGAGTGAGGCCTCCGCCAAGGAGATCAATGAGATCGCAGGGCTTGTAAAGGAATACAGCCTGCCGGTGATCTTCACCGAGGTCAACGGCTCCGACGCCACCGCCCAGGCCATCGCCCGGGAGACGGGGTGCGCCGTGGCCCAGCTGTCCATGTGCATGGACGGCCCGGAGGAGGGGACGCTGTCCGACTACTACACCGTGCTGGCGGACAATGTGACCGCCGTGGTAAACGGGTTTGCCGGGGAAGAAGTGATTCGATGAGAAGACTCAAGCACGGAAAGATGTCCGGCGGGTGCGGGGACTCCTGCTGTCTGAAGCTGGAGGGGCTGAACGTCCGCATCCAGGGGGAGGAGATCCTGGAGGACGTGTCCTTCCACCTCCACTGCGGGGAGATCACCGCCCTCATCGGCCCCAACGGGGCGGGCAAGTCCACCCTGTTCCGCAGCATCCTGGGCCAGCTGCCCTACTCCGGGAGCATCACCTTTGCCCCGGCGGGGGGGCCCGCCATCCGTCTGGCCGACGGGACGGTCATGGGGGGGACCCGGCCCCTCATCGGCTATGTGCCCCAGTCCCCCAGCTTCGACCGTGGGGATCCGGTGTCGGTGCTGGACTTTTTCACCGCCGCCACCGCCCGGTGGCCGGTATGTCTGCCCATCCCCGGGAAGTACCGGGAGCGCTGCCGCCGCAGCCTGGAGCGGGTCCACGGCGGCGACCTGCTGGACAAGCCCATGGGGGGGCTGTCCGGGGGGCAGCTCCAGCGGGTGCTGCTGGCCCTGGCCCTGGAGCCGGTGCCCCACATCCTGGTCCTGGACGAGCCCCTGTCCGGCGTGGACATCGAGGGGGAGCACCAGCTGCTGGAGATGCTGGACGAGCTGCGGACGGAGTACGACCTGTCCATCCTGCTGTCCACCCACGACTTTGCCACCCTGGGGCAGTTCGCCGACAAGGTGATCCTGCTGAACAAGCGGGTGCTCCGCATGGGGCCGCCGGAGGAGGTCACCTCCTCTCCGGAGTTTTATGAGACCTTCCATCTGCGGATGGGGAAGGGGGGCGAGGGCTGATGGAGCTCTGGTACGCGCTGGTGGATCTGCTGCCCTTTGACTGGGCCCAGCCCGGATCCATGTACTTTATGAAAAACGCCCTGCTGGCGGTGCTGGTCATCTCGCCCCTGTTTGGTGTGTTGTCCACCATGGTGGTCCACAGCCGGATGTCCTTTTTCTCCGATGCCTTGGGGCACTCCGCCTTTACCGGCATGGCCATCGGGGCCATCTGCGGCTTCAACGAGCCCACCTGGGCGGCGGTACTCTTCGCGGTGGTGTTCGCCCTGCTGTTCAATCTGGTGCGCCGCCGCTCCGCCCTGGCCAGCGACACGGTGATCGGGGTGTTCTCCTCCACCGCGGTGGCCCTGGGCATCTTCCTCTCCACCCTGGGGGGGCGCTCCTTCACCAAGTTCAACAGCCTGCTTATCGGCGACATCCTCTCGGTGGAGCCGGAGAAGATCGCCCTGCTGGCGGGGATCCTGCTGGTGGTGCTGGTCCTGTGGGGGCTGTCCTTCAACCAGCTGATGCTCTCTGCCGTCCACCCCGCCCTGGCGGACAGCCGGGGGGTGAAGGTGTTCTGGCAGGAGACCGTCTTTTCCGTCGCCATCGCCGTGGTGGTAACCGTGTCCATGACCTGGGTGGGCCTGCTGGTCATCAACTCCCTGCTGGTCCTGCCCGCGGCGGCGGCCCGGAACGTGTCCCGGACCATGTTCCAGTACCATCTGGTCTCCCTGCTGGGGGCGGTGCTGGCCGGGATCGCGGGGCTGATGACCTCCTACTATGTGGGCTCCTCCGCCGGCGCGGCCATCACTCTCTACCTGGCGGTGTGGTTCCTGGGCACCTTCCTGGCCCGGAAAAAGCAGTAAACAAAAACAGCAGGCGTCCGCCTGCTGTTTTTGTTGTGTCAAATTTGAAAATCCTCGTCCTTCAGGGCGCTGAAATCCGCCTTGGCGGGGCGGGGCGGGACGCGCTTGAGGGGATCGTACCGAAAGGACCGGCAGTGGGAGCCGGCGGACATGACGCCCTTCTTGTCACAGACCACCTGCTCCTCGTCCAGGGGGCGGCTGCGGGTGCAGTAGACACAGCGGGGCTCGATCTTCTTTTGAAACAGGGCCAACGGGGGCACCTCCCTTGTCACAGGTATTGGAAGCTCCCCCTATTATACCCCGCGGGCGTGAGATTTTCCACTGCTTTTTTTCATCCCCCGGACGGCCAGCAGGAGGAAGAGGAGCCACACGCACCAGGCGGAGACAGAGGAGATGGTCAGGGCCTGGTGGAGGTCCAGGGCGGCCAGAGTCTCAGTCTGCTCGGCCAGATAGGAGGACACCGGGGCGTCCAGGGGAAACAGCCGGGTCAGCAGGCCCAGCAGGGCGGCGGAGAGCAGGCCGTGGAGTAACTTGCCCCACAGGTAGGTCCCCATGGACAGGCCGGAGTCCCCCAGAAAGGCCAGCACCTGGCAGTGGACGGACAGGCCGGCCCAGCCCAGCATGAAGGCGGCCATGGACAGCCGCCCGGAGAGAGCCCCGCCGGTGAGGGAGGACACCCCGGAGGAGACCTCCAGCACCCCGGTGAGCAGCCGCTCCGCCCACACCTGGGAGAGGCCCAGCGGGGCGCACAGCCGGGCCAGGAGCCGGGCCAGACCGGTGAGCAGCCCGGAGAGGGTGAGCATCCGGATGGTCACGGTGAAAAACAGGATGAAGGCGCAGATGTTCAGTGCGGAGGCCAGGGAGCTGGTGACCGACCGGGTGAAGGCGGCGGAGAAGCGGGCGGCCTGGAAGTGGGCCTCCGGCTGGCGGCTGGGGCGGGGCGGCTCCCGGTAGCGGTAGAAGCGGAACAGCACCCCCACCAGCAGGGAGGCGGCCACATGGGCCAGATAGAGCAGCAGGCCCGCCGCTCCGCTGCCGAACACCCCGGTCCCCACCACCCCCAGAATGAAGGCGGGGCCGGAGTTGTTGCAGAAGGCCAGCAGCCGCTCGGCCTCGGTGCGGGAGCACTGTCCGCTCTCATACAGGGCGATGGCGGTGCGGGCCCCCACCGGGTAGCCCCCGATGAAGCCCAGAGCCACGGCGGAGGCGCAGGCCCCGTTCACCCGGAAGAGGGGGGCCATCACCGGCTGGAACAGCCGCCCCAGACAGCGGGACATCCCCAGCTCCACCACCAGGGAGGACAGCACGAAGAAGGGAAAGAGGGAGGGCAGGATGACGTTGCCGCAGAGGGAGAGGCCATCCTTCATGGCGGACATGGCCTCCCCGGGCCAGAGGACCAGGGCCAGGGCGGCGCACAGAAGCCCCAGGGCGAGACACAGGTCCCGGATGTGCTGTTTTCCCAAAAGACGTCCCATCCCGCGCACCTCCTCTTCCTCCGGATTGCCTCAGCAGGGATACTGTATGCCCGGAGGCGGGAAAATCTGCCTGTCCGGCAAAAAAACGCCCCGGCGCGGCTCTGCTGGCAAACCGCGCCGGGGCGTGATGGCGGATAGAGGGCTGGGTCAGATGAGGGAGAGGGCCTCCTCGTCGGCCACCAGGGTGAAGTCCCCGTGGAGCTGGAGGATGGAGGCGGGGACATGGGGGGTCACCGGGCCGAAGAAGGCGTCCCGGATGGCCTGGGCCTTGGCGGCTCCGTTGGCCACCATCAGGACCTTCCGGGCCTGCATGATGTCCCGGACGCCCATGGTGCGGGCGTGGGTGGGGACCTCCTCCAGGCTGGAGAAGAAGCGGCGGTTGGCCTGCCGGGTGCTGTCGGTGAGCTCCACCTGGTGGGTGCCCAGGGAGAAGGCGTCGGCAGGCTCGTTGAAGCCGATGTGGCCGTTGACCCCCAGGCCAAGCAGCTGCAGGTCGATGCCGCCCAGGTCCCGGATGATCTGGTCATAGCGGGCGCAGGCGCTGTCGCCGTCGGGATCCATGCCGTCGGGGACGTTGGTGTTGGACAGATCCAGGTTGATATGGTTGAACAGGTTGTCCCGCATGAAATAGGCGTAGCTCTGGTCGTGGTCCCGGTCCAGGCCCACATACTCGTCCAGGTTGACGGTGCGGACCTGGGAGAAGTCCAGCTCGCCCGCCTGACAGCGGCGGACCAGCTCCTGATAGGTCCCCACGGGGCTGGAGCCGGTGGCTAGGCCCAGGACGCAGCGGGGCTTGAGGATGACCTGGGCGGCGATGATATTGGCGGCGGCGCGGCTGAGCGCCGAGTAGTCCTTCACTGAGATGATCTTCATGGAACAGCTCTCCTTTCCTGCGGAGCGCGGCCAGGGAGCGGGGGAGTTTCAGGCAGATCGGTTGTGGGGTTCCAGTGAACCGATCATAATGGTGTCCAGGAAACGGGCTCAGGTCCCGGCGCGATCCTGCTTTGATTGTAGCATAGCGGCGGGAGATTGTCACTGAAAATTTGCGGCCGGTGGGAGCAGGGGGCGGCGGCGTAAGTCTTGCATCCTTCGACAAATGCTGGTACAATAAAAAGGACTCTGGCGGAACTGGCCGGGGAAAACGGCGACCTGGCTCCGGCCAGAGATGGAGGCTTGCGTTCAATGGATGGACTTCGTCCGGCTCTCACAGGCGGAAAGGGAACGGGAAAACAGACCGCGGGGGGCGGAGGCGGCTGGGCCGGAAAGGCGGCGCTGGTGCTGTCCCTGCTGGCCCTGGCGGTGTCCGGCGCGGTGCTGTACCTGCTGCTGTTCGGGGAGAAGGAGCCGGAGTACCTGACCTACCGGGAGCAGCAGCTGCTGGTGCTGGAGGATGTGGACCGGAACCAGTATGATCCGGAGGATTTTTCCACCGACAGCCAGGGGTGGCTCCAGTACCAGTCCGGTGGACGCCGGGGGGTGCAGGGGATCGACGTCTCCTTCTATCAGGGGGAGATCGACTGGCAGGCGGTGGCCGACTCCGGCGTGGAGTTTGCCATGATCCGGGTGGGCTACCGGGGCTACTCCCAGGGGGCCCTCCAGATGGACGAGCGGTTCCGGGAGAATATGGACGGAGCCCTGGCCGCCGGGCTGGATGTGGGAGTCTACTTCTTCTCCCAGGCCACCTCGGTACTGGAGGCGGAGGAGGAGGCCGACTTCGTGCTGTCCGCCGTCCGGGGCTATCCCATCAAGTACCCGGTGGCCTTTGACTGGGAGTTCATCGACGGGGCGGAGGCCCGGACCGATGGGATGGACGGGGACACCGTGACCCAGTGCGCGGCCGCCTTCTGTGAGCTGGTCTCCGTGGCCGGATATACGCCCATGGTCTATTTCAACCAGGAGCTGGGCTATCTGTTTTATCAGCTGGATCAGCTGGACGCCTCCCAGTTCTGGCTGGCGGAGTACGATACCAAGCCGGACTTTTTCTATGATTTTGAGATGTGGCAGTACACCCACACCGGAGCGGTGCCCGGGATCCAGGGAAATGTGGATCTGAACCTGGCCTTCCGGAGGACGTGAGGGAAGCTGCGCAGCAGCGGTGCGGCGGACGCCTGGAGCAGGCGTCCGCCGTTTTGCCTCTCAGTCCAGGGCGAGAAGTTCCTCCGCGATGCGGTCCGCCATCTCCTGCCCCCGGTCAAAGTCTACATAGGGGTTGTACAGGGCCTCCAGCCCGTCGTGCATGGCCTTGGCCTGAGCCAGGGACTCCACGGCCTCTCCCGTGAGGGCGGAGGAGACCTTCCTGGCGAAACGGAGCCGGGCCCGGCACCGGCGCAGCAGTTCCCGGTCCACCATGGCGTCCAGCCGCAGCCGCCGGCTGGGCCGCCCCGGGAAGGGGCAGGCGGGGGAGGCGGAGAGAAAGGCCAGACCCACCTCTGGGACCAGCAGGTGGGAGAGCCGGTCCGGGGCCATGGGATCCGGGCAGGCCACCACGTCATACCCCCCCATGACGCCGCCGGCCAGCAGGTGGGTGAGCAGCAGATGGGCCAGGCCATAGCTGTCGGACAGCTCATAGATCCGGGTGCACTGGGCGCAGGCCGTCTGGAACAGGGTGATGAGCCCCTTGTGGGAGACGGCGTCCAAAAACCGCTGCTTTACCCGGCCGGAGGGGGCGGAGCGCTTGGGCTTCAGCTCCCGGGAGAGGATCCCGTGGGCCCGGGCGGCCAGCTTCTCCTCCAGGGCGGGGGTGGCCAGCATGGCGCGGACGTCGGTCTGGATCTCGGCGGCGGCGTCCAGACAGCGGTAGGCCCGCTGGTAGTGCTCCTTGTAGCCGTCCATGCACGTCAAGATCTCCCCCCGGATGGCCCGCAGGCCCGCCCGGTCATAGCAGTCCCCCAGGTTGACGTACTGCTCCACCGCCCCGGGATACTTGGGCTCCACCACATGGGGCGCGGTGCCGTCCACCAGGGCGGCCCCCAGGCGGGGGAGGACCACGGCGTCCAGAGAGTCCGGGTCCGCGGAGCAGAGGATGTACTCCACCGTCTCACCGGCCTGGGCGGCCTGCTGGGCTACCTGGCGCATCAGGGTGGACTTGCCGCACCCAGGCCCGCCCTTGAGGATGTAGATGACGCTGGCTGTCTCAGGGGGGAGCAGCTCAGAGTACAGGGAGTAGAAGCCGGTGGGGGAATTCGCCCCCAGAAAATATTGAATCTCGTGGGATACAGCCATACATGGACCCTCCAAATCCTTCAAATCTGCCTCAGACTATGCGCCGCCGGGGGCGGGGGTGCGGCGGAGCGGGAAAATCCGGGCTTCGGGGCTGTTCAACCGGGAAAAATGGGAGTATAATGAAGAAAAACCCGCGGGCCTGGTCCGGTCCGCCGGAACGCCCAGGACGGAGGAAAGAAGCCCTATGTCAACAGAGAAAACAAGATTTTTGTCCTATATCTGCCCCCGCTGCCGCCAGTCGGTGATCGTGGAGCGGGACGTGTTTGCCCTGGCCGCCGCGCCGGCCCATATCAAATGCCCCTGCGGCAAGTCGGAGCTGTCGGTGGAGTTCATGCCCCAGCGGGTGCGCCTGAGCGTCCCGTGCGTCTACTGCGGGCGGGAGCACCTGGTGTCCTGCCCCTCCCACGCCTTCCTGCGGGAGCGGGCCCTGGCATTCTCCTGCACGGCCTCCGGCCTGGACTGCTGCTATGTGGGGGAGGAGGGACCGGTGTACGCCGCCACCGCTCGCCTGGAGCAGGCGGTGGACAAGCTGGACCAGGCCCCCGATCCGGAGGAGGAGCGCCCTCCCTTCCTGGATCCTATGGTGATGGAGGAGATCCTGTCCGAGCTGCGGGACATCGCCGCCCGGGGAGGCGTCTCCTGCGCCTGCGGGTCCAAGACGTGGACCTTCCGGGTGAATTACAGCTCGGTGGATCTGGTGTGCGGCCAGTGCGGCGCGGAAATGCGCATCCCAGCCGCCACCGCGGACGACATCGACGACCTGTGCTGCAAGACCAGCCTGCTGATCCGGGGGAGGGCCGGTACATGAGCCTGTGGTATGAGATGACCCTGCCCATCGACTCCCGGGATGTGGACGGGAAGGGGGTCTGCAAGGCGTCGGCCCTGCTGGGACACCTGCAGGAGGCGGCCACCCAGGCCGCGGAGCACGGCGGCTTCTCCCGGGAGGTCATCACCCAGGAGCACGGCGCGTTCTGGATGCTCACCCGGGTGTGGTACCGCCTGGAGCGGCCCCTGCGGTGGGAGGAGGAGCTGACCATCCGCACCTGGCACCGGGGCGGCCGGGCGGCCACCCTGTACCGGGACTACGACCTGTATGTGGGGCGGGAGCCGGTGGGGGAGTGCGTCTCCGCCTGGGTGCTGGCCCGGCAGTCCGACCGGCAGCTGCTGCGCCTGTCCGCGATCCGGGAACTGGACAACACCGGCGGCGGGGCCCTGTGCAAGGATAAGAAGCTGTCCAAGCTGTGCCTGCCCGACGGCCTGCGGGAGGCGGACCGCCGCCGCACCCGGTACAGCGACACCGACATCAACGGCCATGTGAACAACACCCGGTACGCGGACTTCGCCTGCGACGCCCTGGAGATGGAGAAGCTGGAGGCGGGGACCTTCCTCTCCCAGCTCCAAATCGGCTATCTGGCGGAGTGCAGGCCGGGGGAGGAGCTGCGCCTGATGGCCGGACAGGAGGGGGAGACCCGCTTTGTCCGCGGTATGGACGAAGACGGCAAATCCCGCTTTGAAGCGGCCCTGATTTTCAGCAAAGAGCTTCCTTGACAAAGGGGAGACGGCCGGGGTACAATAAAATATCATACTTCATCATGTGATGTACTGTTTTACATGGGCCCGCGCCCGCGCGGGCGGAAGGAAAAGGAGTTGTAGCTTATGGTCAACCAGGATGCCGCACAGAAGTTCCTCAAGCAGGGGCTCACCTTTGACGATGTTCTGCTGATCCCCGCGGCCAGCGATGTTCTGCCCGCCGACGTGGACCTGCACACCCAGCTGACGAAGAAGATCCGTCTGAATATCCCGCTGATCAGCGCCGCCATGGATACCGTGACAGAGTACCGCATGGCCATCGCCATCGCCCGTGAGGGCGGGATCGGGATCATCCACAAAAATATGTCCATCAGCCAGCAGGCTGAGCAGGTGGATATGGTCAAGCGCTCGGAGAACGGGGTCATTACAAATCCCTTCTGGCTGGCCCCCGGCCACACCCTGGCGGAGGCGGATGAGCTGATGGCCAAGTTCCGCATCTCCGGCGTGCCCATCTGCGACAACGGCAAGCTCATCGGCATCATCACCAACCGCGACATGAAGTTCGAGACCGATATGAGCCAGCTCATCGACAACGTGATGACCAAGGAGAACCTGGTCACCGCTCCCGAGGGCACCACCCTGGCCGAGGCCAAGGAGATCCTCCGCCGCCACAAGGTGGAGAAGCTGCCCATCGTGGACAAGGACTTCCACCTGAAGGGCCTCATCACCATCAAGGACATCGAAAAGGCCGAGGTGTACCCCAACTCCGCCCGTGACGAGAAGGGCCGCCTGCTGGTGGGCGCCGCCATCGGCGCTACCGCCGACGTGCTGGACCGTGTGGCTGCCCTGGTGGAGGCCGGCGTGGATGTGCTGGGTCTGGACTCCGCCCACGGCCATACGCAGAACGTGCTGGAGACCGTCAAGCGCATCAAGGCCCTCTATCCCGACGTGCAGCTGATCGCCGGCAACGTGGCCACCGCCGCCGGCACCCGCGCCCTGATCGAGGCGGGCGCCGACTGTGTCAAGGTGGGCATCGGCCCCGGCTCCATCTGCACCACCCGCGTGGTGGCCGGCATCGGCGTGCCCCAGGTGACCGCCATCTATGACGCGGCCCGTGTGGCCGCCGAGTACGGCGTGCCCATCATCGCCGACGGCGGCGTGAAGTTCTCCGGCGACATCGTCAAGGCCATTGCCGCCGGCGGCAACGTGGTGATGATCGGCTCCCTGCTGGCCGGCTGTGAGGAGTCCCCCGGCGACACCGAGATCTACCAGGGCCGCCAGTTCAAGACCTACCGCGGCATGGGCTCCCTGGCCGCCATGAACCACGGCTCCAAGGACCGCTACTTCCAGGAGAGCAACAAGAAGCTGGTCCCCGAGGGCGTGGAGGGCCGCGTGCCTTACAAGGGACTGGCCAGCGACACCATCTACCAGCTGATGGGCGGCCTGAAGGCCGGTATGGGCTACTGTGGCTGCCACACGGTGGACGAGCTGCAGCAGAACGCCCAGTTCATGCAGATCACCGCCGCCGGTCTCCGGGAGTCCCACCCCCACGACATCTATATCACCAAGGAAGCCCCCAACTACACCATCAGCCCCGACTGAGGTGAGACCTGATTCCGCCGCCCGCAGGCGGCGGAGCTCCTTGCAGGAGGACTTTTTTGACAAGCATGGACTGGCCGCCGCACTCGAAGGTGCGGCGGCCAGTCTCTTTCGCCGGCTGTTTTAATTCCGGAGCTCCGACTGCACGGTGAACCGCACCCCATCCCCCGCGTTTTCCGCAGCGATGGTGAGGTGGTGCAGCGTGAAGATCTTCCGGGCGATGGCCAGCCCCATGCCGCTGCCTGAGCGGTCCCTGGCCGTGTCCCCCCGGTAGAACGGCTCGAACAGCCGGGGGAGCTCTGTCTCCGGGATGGGTCCGGCGTGGTTCCAGATGGTGAACACCGGGGCGTAGGGGGCCCGCTCCAGCTGGATCTGCACCTGCCCGCCGGGGGTGCAGTACCGGGCCGCGTTGGACAGCAGATTGCCATAGGCCCGCTCCAGCAGGGCCCGGTCTCCGGAGAGGGAACAGCCCTCCTGAAGCTCGGTCCGCACCGTCAGCCCGTCGAAGAGCGGGGCTGTCTGCTCCAGCAGTGTCCGGATCAGGCCGGTGAGGTCCACCTGTTCCATCCGGGGCAGCTGCTCCATCCGCTCCAGCCGGGTCTGCTCCAGCAGCTCCAGCACCAGGCGGTCCATCCGGTCGATCTGCTCCTCCATGCGAGCTAGGTACTCCTCCCGGTCTCCGATGCCCTGCTCCAGCCCCTCGGTGTACCCCCGCATGAGGGCCAGGGGCGTTTTCAGCTCGTGGGAGGCGGCCCCTGCAAAGTCCTGCCGCCGCTGCTCCAGCGCCCGCTCGTCATCCCAGCGGGCCTGCAGCTCCGCCGCCATCTGCCGCAGGTACCGGTTCAGGCCGCCGATCTCGTCCCGGCGGCGGGTGTCGCCCTCCAGCCCCCGGAAGTCCAGCCGGGCCACCCGGCCGAAGTCCGCCTTGGTCTTTTCCAGCGGACGCACCACGATTTTTCGGATGGCCCAGGCGAACAGCAAGCCCAGTACCGGCGCCAGGACCAGCAGGCGGAGCAGGATGCCCAGATGCTCCTGAAGGGCGCTCTTCAGCGGTGTGGAGAGCAAGAACACCTCCACAGAGCAGCTGAGGTCAGGCTCCTCGTTGTCGTACTGGAAGGCGTAGCCGGAGGAATAACTCTCCAGGATCGAACTTTTCCGCTCATACAGCGGATGGGCGATGGTCAAACCGTGGACATGACAGCGCACGGCGTTCATCATCTCCATACGCGTGCGGTCGAGGAGATGGGGGCTGAAAGAATAGGAGTTCTCCTCCAGCGGCTCGCCGCTCTCGCCGAGGAAGTAAGTGTCCTGACCGTTTGTTCGGTGATTCGTGAAGCTTTTATCCCCGATCGTGATGGTATCCGCCCGGAAAAAACGGTGTCTCAGATCTGCGTGCCCTACCGCCTGGATGGGGGCTGTGCCGCCGCTGCGGTGGACCAGCTCCCGGATCGCATAGAGATCGTCGGGGGAGTAGTTCTCCAGAAAGATCAGATACCGGTCGTTCCACGGCTCTCCCTCCGGGGCGCCCTGGACCTGAATGCCAAGAAAGGTCTCCGCCCAGACCGTCTTGCTGTCATGGTCCGCACTGATGGGCCGGATGACTGTGTACTGGGAATAGCGGCTGGGCCAGCTGCTGTTTTCTGTGGGAAACAGCACTTCGCCGCGCATCCGTCCGGACTCCTCGATCCAATGATCCCCCTGGCCGAGGCGGTAGTAGTAGCCGATCATATCAACGTCACCATACTGTATGACCAGATCCGCACGGCGCTGGGCCTCGTCATCCTGTGCCGCCATGATCTCCTCCGCCGTATTCAGCACCAGCACCACACCCACCGCGGCCCACATGAGGAGCATCATCAGAATGGAGCAAAGGGTCAGCTTCCAGGACAGGGAAAAGGGGAATTTCTTCACCGCTATCCCTCCTTTCCACCCAGGCGGTAGCCCGCCCCGTAGACCGATTTGATGTGCTGGGCGGCGGTGCCCAGCTTTTGCCGCAGGGCGGCCACATGGCGGTCCACCATCCGCTCGTCCCCATCGAAGTCCAGGCTCCACACCTTCTGGATCAGGGCGCCCCGGCTGACGGTCCGCCCCTGCTCACGGAGCAGGATCTCCAGGATCTGAACCTCCTTGGGCCGCAGGTGGATGGGCCGGCCGTCCACGGTGACCTCCCGCAGGGCGGTGTCCAGAAGGATGCTGCCATAGGCCAGCTGCCCCGCCCCCAGAGACTGTCCCCGGCTGCGCCGGAGAATGGCCTGGGCTTTGGCCACCAGGACCGGGAAGGAGAAGGGCTTGGTGATATAGTCGTCCGCGCCTGCGCGGAAGCCCGCCAGGGCGTTTTCCTCCTGGCTCAGGGCGGTGATGAACAGAATGGGGACCGAGCTGTCCTCCCGCACCCGGCGGCACACCTCCAGACCGGAGAAATGGGGCATCATCACATCCAGAATGAGCAGGTCAAAGGACTGCTCCGCCGCGGCGGCCAGGGCCTGCTCCCCGTCAAAGACCGGAAGCACCTCCAGACCGGCCGCATGGAAAAAATCCAGGATCAGGGCGGACAGGGCCCGGTCGTCCTCCGCCAGCAGAATGTTGGCTGCCACTGCTCCCACCTCCTTTTCTGGCCTTATCATAGCAGAACATTGTCCAAAAATCATCCATATCACAATATTTTGCCCGGGACTTTTCATCCCGGGTAAAATGTGGTACGATAACACCAAATGCAAACCGGGAGGAGGGGCGCTGTGTTTAAGCTGATATTGGGGCGTGCGGGGACGGGAAAGACCACTGCGGTGCTCTCCCGCCTGACTAAGGCGGGGCAGAGGCGGAAGCAGGTGCTCATCGTGCCGGAGCAGCAGTCCCACGAGGCGGAGCGGGCCCTGTGCCGGGCAGGCGGGGACCGGGTCTCCCTGTACGGTGAGGTGCTGTCCTTCAGCCGGCTGGCCAACCGGGTGTTTCTGGCCGCAGGCGGGATGGGGGAGCCGGAGCTGGACGCCGGCGGCCGGCTGCTGCTGATGCACCAGGCGGTGAAGGCGGTGTCCGACCAGCTGACGGTCTATGCCCGCCCGTCCCGCAGGCCTGTGTTTTTGGAGAGCCTGCTGGCCACGGCGGACGAGCTGAAGAGCAGCTGCGTCCAGCCGGAGCTGCTGCTCCAGGCTGGGCGCGAGCTCCCCGGCCCGGAGGGGGAGAAGCTGCGGGACCTGGGGCTGATCTGCGGGACCTATCAGGCCATGACCGCCCGGACGGCCCTGGACCCCCGGGATCGGCTGACCCGGACGGCGGAAAAGCTGAAGGAGCACCCCTGGGCCCAGGGGATGGACCTGTGGCTGGACGGCTTTACCGACTTCACTCCCCAGCAGCGGGAGGTGCTGCGCCACCTGATGCGTCAGGCGGACAGCCTCACGGTGACCCTCACCTGCGACCATCTGGAGGAGGACGAGGGAGGCGCGGGGATCTTCTCACCCGCCCGACGCACGGCGGCCGGGCTGCTCCGGCTGGCGGCACAGGAGGGGATTTCCTGTGAAGTGGAACACCTTGTCCCAGATTGGGATAAGAGGTGCGAGCCCCTCCGGCAGGTGGAGAAGCAGCTGTTTGCCCATGGGGAGGCGGAGCCGGTCTCCTGCCAGGGACGGGTGGAGCTGTTGGGGGCGCTGACCCCCCGGTCAGAGGTGGAGCAGGCGGCCGCTGGGATCCGCCGCCTGCTGCGGACCCAGGGCCTGCGCTGCCGGGACATCGGGGTGACGGCCCGGGACCTGTCGGTCTATCAGCCGCTGGTCGAGGCCATCTTCCCCCGCTATCAGATCCCGGTGTTCACCTCCGCCATGACGGACATCCTGGACAAGCCCATCCTCACCCTGGTGACGGCGGCGCTGGACACGGTGGCCAACGGCTACCGCTATGACGATGTGTTCCGCTATCTCAAGACCGGCCTCACCGATCTGCCGGAGGAGGACCGGGACCTGCTGGAGAACTATGTGCTGAAATGGAACCTCCGGGGGAGCCAGTGGACCCAGAAAAAGCCCTGGGCCATGCCCCCCAGGGGGTATGGGGCCACCGTCACCGATGAGGACCGGGCGCTGCTGGAGCGGCTGGACCGGGCCCGCCGCCAGGTGGCGGAGCCGCTGGAGCTTTTGCGGAAAAATCAGAACCGGACCGGGGTGGGGCAGGCGATCTGCCTTTACAGCTTTATGGAGGAGATCGGCCTGCCCCAGCGGCTGGAGGACCGGGTGGCGGAGCTCCACCGCCGGGACCAGCCCGCCCTGGCGGAGGAGTACCGGCAGCTGTGGGAGATCCTGTGCAGGGGCCTGGAGCAGTGCGCCGCCCTTCTGGGGGAGACCCCCATGGAGCTGGAGGAGTTCTCCGGCCTGTTCCGCCTGGTGCTCTCCCAGTACGATGTGGGCACCATCCCTGTGTCCCTGGACCGGGTGACGGTGGGGGAGACCACCCGGGAGACGGGGCATCCGGTGAAGGTGCTCTTCCTGCTGGGGGCGGACGACGTCTCCATCCCCAAGGCGGGCAGCGCCCCGGGGCTGCTGTCCGACGAGGACCGCTCGGTTCTGGCGGGCTACGGCCTGGAGCTGGCTCAGTCCTCCCAGGAGCTGCTCTACCGGGAGATGACCACGGTGTACCTCACCTGCGCACGGCCGTCGGAGCGGCTGGTGGTCAGCTGGCCCAGCCAGAGCGCCGCCGGGGAGGAGCGCCGCCCCAGCTTTCTGGTGGAGCGGCTGCGGCGGCTGTTCACCGATCTGCGGGTGACGCGGGAGGAGGACTCCGGCGGTGCGTTCCGTCTGGAGGCACCTCTGCCCGCCCTGGAGCAGGCGGGGCGGAGTCCGGCGGCCCGGCGGGCTCTGGCCGCCCTGCCGGAGTATGCCCCCATGGTGGAGCGGCTGGACCGGGCGGCGGGCTGGAGCCGGGGCCGGCTGTCCCGGCTGGCGGTGGACCAGCTGTACGGGCGGAAGGTGTCCATGTCGGCCTCCCGGATGGACAAGTACAAGTCCTGCCATTTTTCCTATTTCATGCGCTATGGCCTCCAGGCGGAGCCCCGCAAGCCGGCTGGCTTTACAGCACCGGAGTACGGGACCTTTGTCCACTACGTTTTGGAGCACGTCCTCCGGGATGAGATGTTCCGGCAGACCGTTCTGCCCGGCTTTACCGACCCGGTGGCCGGGGCGGAGGGTCGCCGCCGCCTGCGGGAGCTGACCCGGGCCGCGGTGGACCGGTATGTGGAGGAGGAGCTGGGCGGGCTGGAGCACCAGACAGAGCGCTTCCGCTATCTGTTCCGTCGGCTGCTTCGGTCGGTGCAGGCGGTGGTGGACAATGTGGCGGAGGAGCTGGCCGCCTCCCAGTTCCGCCCCATCTCCTTCGAGCTGGGCTTCGGCTCCGGGCAGGACCTGCCCCCGGTGGAGCTCACCGTGGACGGGGTGACCATCAGCGTCACCGGCTTTGTGGACCGGGTGGACGGCTGGGTCCACGACGGGCGGCTCTACCTGCGGGTGGTGGACTATAAGACGGGGAAGAAGTCCTTCGACCTGACGGAGGTGTGGAACGGGCTGGGCCTTCAGATGCTGCTCTACCTGTTTGCCCTGGAGGCCCGGGGGCCGGACTACTACGGCCAGCCGGTGGAGGGGGCCGGGGTGCTCTATCTCCCCGCCCGGGACGCGGTGGTCAAGGGGAGCCGCTCCATGACCGACGAGGCGTGGCGGAAGCAGCTGGACCGGGAGCTCACCCGCAGCGGCCTGGTGCTGGACGATCCAGCGGTGCTGTCCGCCATGGAGGAGCCGGGGGAAACGGGCTACCGCTTCCTGCCCCTGAAGGTGTCCAAGTCCACCGGGGCCGTCTCCGGGGAGGCCCTGGCCACGGCGGAGCGGCTGGGCAGGCTGGGGGGCCACCTCCAGCGAACGCTGGAGGAGATCTGCCGGGAGCTGGCGGAGGGGAACATCGCCGCCGACCCTTTCTGGCGGGGGCCGGAGAAAAACGCCTGCCGCTTCTGCGACTACGCCGCCGCCTGCCTCTTTGAGGAGGGCCGGGGGGGCGACTGCCGCCGCTGGCTGCCCAGTGTGAAGAGCCGGGATTTCTGGAAGCAGCTGGAGGAGGAGACGGACGGGGAGGACGGAGCATGACGGACCGGGTGTACAAGCTGGAGATCTTTCTGCCCCAGAGCTGCTTTGATGCGGTGCGGCAGGCCCTGTGGTCGGTGGACGCGGGCCACATCGGGGCCTATGACCGGTGCCTGTCCTGGAGCCGGGTGGAGAGCTGCTGGCGGCCCCTGGAGGGGACGGACCCCTTTCTGGGGACGCCGGGGGAGCTGTGCCGGGCGGAGGAGTGGAAGGTGGAGGTCTGCTGCCGGGAGGACCGGCTGGCGGAGACCCTGGCCGCCGCGCGGGCGGCCCACCCCTATGAGGAGCCGGTGATCAATGTGATCCCCCTGGCCGCCACCGGCCTGGAGGAGAAAAAACAGGGTTGGACGCCTGCGGCGTCCCGGACAAGGAGTAAGATTGCCATGGAAAACAACAAAAATATTCTCATCATCAACGATATGCCGGGCTATGGCAAGGTGGCAACGGCGGCCATGCTGCCCATCCTGTCCAACATGGGGCACAGCGTGTACAACCTGCCCACCGCCCTGGTGTCCAACACGCTGGACTATGGGACCTTCAGCATCCTGGACACCACCGACTACATGGTGCAGGCTATCACCGCCTGGAAGAAGCTGGGGTTCTCCTTTGACTGTATCACCACGGGCTTTCTGGCCTCGGCGGAGCAGGTGGACATCATCCGGGAGTTCATCGCCAGTCAGAAGAAGGAGGGCCTTCTGGTGATGACCGACCCCATCATGGGGGACGACGGGAAGCTCTATAACGGGGTGACGGAGGAGACGGTGGAGAATATGCGCCGGCTCCTTGGGGTGGCGGATGTGATCGTCCCCAACCTGACGGAGGCGGAGTTCCTCACCGGGAAGTACCAGGGGCGGGAGTCCCTCACCGCCGGGGAGGCCCGGGAGTTGGTGGATGGCCTGCTGACCTTCGGCCCCCGGTCGGTGGTGGTGACCAGCGGCGTGGAGGAGGAGACCGGCCGCCATGTGGTCTGGGGGTATAACCGGGAGACCGGGGCCCACTTCACCATCCCGTATCAGTTCATCCAGGTCCACTTCCCGGGTACAGGGGATATGTTCTCCGCCGTGCTGGTGGGGGAGCTGCTGGCCGGCCGGGGTCTGGAGCCGGCGGTGCGTCGGGCCATGGACGTGCTGGAGACCCTGATCCGGCTGGAGCGGGACGAGGCGGAGAAAAACAAGGGCATCCGCATCGAAAAGTACCTCAGCGTACTGAACCAGTGACGGGGTGCGGATGTATGTGGGCTGGATTCGCGCTGCTGTCGGCGCTGTTCGCCGCGCTGACCTCCATCCTGGCCAAGCTGGGGATGGAGGGGATCAACTCCAACCTGGCCACGGCTATCCGCACGGCGGTGGTCCTGGTGATGGCCTGGGGGATCGTCTTTCTCACGGGGAAGCACCACGGCATCGGGGACATCGGGGGCCGCAGCTGGATCTTCCTGATCCTGTCCGGGGTGGCCACCGGCCTGTCCTGGCTGTGCTACTACCGGGCGCTCCAGCTGGGGGAGGCCAGCCGGGTGGTCCCAATCGACAAGTTCAGCGTGGTCATCTCCATGGTGCTGGCCTTTGTGGTGCTGAAGGAGGCGGTGACCGTCAAGACCGTGGTGGGCGGGCTGCTGATCACCGCGGGGACCCTGGTGCTGATCCTGTGACCGGGTCCGGCCTGAAATCGAACGCATAGGAGGAATGTAGATGCCGCCCAAGGGGAAGCCGGATACCGCCGGCTATCAGCGGTTTAAAAAGGAGCTGGCCGCGGGGACGCCGGGGAAGCTGTATCTTCTGCACGGGGAGGAGACCTATCTCCGGGACCACTACCTGGGGAAGCTGCGGTCCCTGCTGCTCACCGGAGGGATGGGGACCTTCAATCTCCATGAGATCCCAGCCCGGGAGATGTCCCCCCGCCGCCTGGAGGAGGCGCTGGACTGCCTGCCCATGATGGCGGAGCGCACCCTGGTCCTGGTGACCGACTTCGACCTGTTCAAGGCGGGGGAGAAGGACCGGGAGGAGTATATCCGGCTGCTGGGCGACCTGCCGGACTATGTGTGTCTGGTGTTCGTGTACGACCTGATCCCCTATAAGGGGGACGCCCGGACCAAGCTGGCCGGGGCCATCAGGCAGAACGGCGTGGTGGTCAACTTCGCCCGCCAGGACCAGGGGGATCTGGTGGACTGGGTGCGCCGGCGGTTCCGGGCCCTGGGGAAGGACATCGACTCCCGTCTGGCCCTGGACCTGATCTTCCTGTGCGGGGATCTGATGACCAACCTCATCGGGGAGATCGAGAAGGTGGGGGCCTATGCCAAGGGCCAGCGGATCACCCGGGGGGACATCGACGCGGTGGCCACCCCCCAGCTGGACGCGGTGGTGTTCCGCATGACCGACGCCATCGGCGAGGGGAAGTTCGACCGGGCGGCGGCGGTGCTGGGGGAGCTGTACCAGATGCAGGAGCCACCCATCAAGATCATGTGGTCCCTGGGGCGGCAGATGCGGCAGCTCTACTCCGCCCGCCTGGTCATGGAGCAGGGGAAGGGGGCCCAGTATCTGGCGGGGCTGTGGGGGCTCAAGCCCTATCCCGCGGAGAAGCTGATGGGGGCCGCCCGCCGGTTCACTCTGCCCTGGTGCCGCCGGGCGGTGGTGCGCTGCGGCGAGGTGGACCTGGCCATGAAGTCCACCGGACAGGACGGGCAGCAGCTGCTCACCGGCCTGCTGCTGGAGCTGGCCGCCCCCGCCTCCCGGCCCGCCCCCCAGCGGAGATAAGGAGGGGCCATGCTGACCATACGAGAAGCGATCGTGGTGGAGGGGCGGTACGACAAAAACACCCTCTCCCAGGTGGTGGACACCCTGATCCTGGAGACCAACGGCTTCGGCATCTTCAAGGACCCGGAGCGGATGTCCCTCCTCCGCCGGGCGGCGGAGCGGCGGGGGCTCATCGTGCTCACCGACTCCGACGGGGCGGGCTTTGTGATCCGGAACCGGATCCGGGGCTCCATCCCGGCGGAGCATTTGAAGCACGCCTATATCCCGGACGTGTACGGGAAGGAGAAGCGGAAGCGCCAGCGGGGCCGGGAGGGCAAGCTGGGGGTGGAGGGGATGTCACCCCAGGTGCTGGAGCAGGTGCTCCGCCGGGCGGGGGCCACCGTCCTGGACGCCCAGGCCCCGGAGCGGGCCCGGCCCGGCCTGACCAAGGCGGATCTGATGGCCGCGGGGCTCACCGGAGGGGCGGACAGCGCCCGGCGGCGGCAGGCCCTGCTGAAGGAGATGGAGCTGCCGGAGCACACCTCGGCCAACGCCCTGCTCCAGGTGCTCAACGGCTGCTACTCCCGGGAGGAGGCGCTGGACCTGTTGGGGCTCAAGGACTTAGACGGGATGTAAACCCCGGGTTAGCAGGGAGAAAACCGCTGGGTGGTGGCAGAAAAAGCGGCCGCCTGCTAGGGTGGAGGCGAGGAGATGATGAACCATGACCACAGGACAACGCATCGCCGCCAAGCGGAAAGAGCGGGAGCTGTCCCAGGAGAGCCTGGGGGCGGAGTTGGGGGTATCCCGGCAGACCGTCTATAAGTGGGAGAGTGACACCTCCCTGCCGGAGATCGAGAAGCTGGTGGCCCTGAGCCGCCTGTTCCAGGTGCCTGTGGGCTGGCTGCTGGGAGTGGAGGAGGTCCCGGAGGCGACAGAGTTCTCTGAGGACCAGCTGAAGCTGCTGGAGGAACTGCTGGGCCGCTATCAGCGGGTGGAGCAGGCCGAACTGAGCCAGGGCCAGCGGGCGCAGGTGGAGGCTCTGGTGGGGGAGAGGCTGTCCGGGAGCCAGCGGCCCCGGCGGCGGTGGCCCTGGGCCTTGGCCGCCCTGGCGGTGGTCTGGGCCGGATGGAGCGTATTCAGCCGTCTGGACCGGATGGACGGGCAGTATAACAGTCTGGCCAACTCGGTGAATAACGTCAGCCACTCGGTGAACGTTCAGGTGGGCTCCATCGCCAGCCGGGTGGAGGAGATCCTGAAGGCCCAGAACGATTTGACCGCCGACTATGCCACCCAGCTGGTCTCCGCCGATTTGGCAGAAAATACGGTACGATTCTCCCTGCGGGCGGTGCCCAAGACCTATACCCCCGGGATGTCGGTGGTATTTCTGGCGGACAGTGGCGGGGAGGTGCGGGAGATGGAAGCTGCGGAGGAGGAGAACGGAGCTTTTACCGGGGAGATGGTCTGTCCCCTGACAGACAGCATTACCCTCTCCGCCGTCTTTGTCACCGGGAACACCCGGCAGACCCAGCTGCTGGACCAGTACCAGGGGCTGTACCAGGACAGTTTCCCACAGGTGGAGCCCATGGATCTGTCCTCTGTGATGTATTCGAAGCGGGGGAAAAACGGCCGCTTCGCCCTGCCGGAGGGATACATCACCGTGGGCGGGGAGAGGGCCTCCGTCCCCGTGGTCAACGAGGCGCTGGGGGTGAGCCGGCTGCGGGAGGTCCGGGTGGGCCTGTTCCACAATTTTAAGCTGGTGACCTGGCTGGAGCCCTGTGAGAAGCCGGACAGCTTCGAGGGCTTTGCGGGACAGGACTTCTACCGGCTGGACCCCATGGAGCTGGACTTGGCGGAGGGGGATGATCTCGCCTTCGCCGCCGTGGTCACCGACGAGTATGGTCGGAGGTGGGTGTCCCCCTCGATCCCGGAGTATCAGGTGCAGGATGGGGAGATCCTCTGGCCGGAGGAATCGGTGGTCTATCAGAAAAACACCCTGGCAGACTGGGGCCTGGAGTAAGTCCGGAAGTCAACGCATATTGGAAAAACGCAGCGCCGCTCTTTGGGTGGCGCTGCATTTTTTATAGGCGGCCCCCGGAGCTTTGGCTCGTCCCGGCGGTGTCATTTGGTTCTGCCGGGCCATATACTGGACTACAATCTGTTGGAGGGAGGGTCGCGGAATGGGTATCGTGGTGGTACGCTCGCCCAAATGCCTGCGCGGGCTGCTGCGCAGGCTGTTCGGTCTGAAGGGCTGAGACAGATGGACATATTCTCCTGCTCCCGGACATATAGTGTCCCAAAGAAGGCCCGGGCCCCGGCGACCGGAGGCCCATCCTATGGGAAAGGGAGAGGAACTGCACATGGAATTGGAATTTGATCGGGATGTGATCCACTGCTGGGAGATCGCGGCGGACGGGACGCTCTGCCAGGAGGAGACCCTGGAGACCATTGTGCCCGACGCCTGTCCAGACATCCTCCGCATCGTGGCGGTGTGCGGACAGGCGACACTGAACGGGAAGCAGGCCCGGGAGGGGGCGGCGGCGGTGAGCGGAAGCGTCCGGGCCGTCCTCCTCTACCAGCCGGAGGAGGGGGGCGGGCTGCGCCGCATGGAGGCGGCCCTGCCCTTCTCCGCCCAGCTGGAGGCCCCGGGGCTGACGGAGCAGGGCCGGGTCCACGCCTGCGTCCGGCTCCGGGGGGCGGAGGCCCGGGCCCTGAATCCAAGAAAGGTGCTGCTCCGGGCCGATCTGGCGGTGGATGTGACCGCTTTTCAGCCCAGGGAGCGGGTGTGCTGCCAGGGGGTGCTGGAACCGGAGGAGCACGGGGTGCAGCAGCGGGTGACGGAGCAGGAGAGCTATCAGCTGGAGGCTGTGCAGGAAAAGCCCTTTACATTTTCGGAGCAGGTCAGGCTGAACGTGGGGCAGGGGGAGCCGGTGCAGCTGGCCGCCTGCCGGGCTGTGCCCCTGTGCGGGGAGAGCCGCCTCATCGGCAGCAAGCTGATCTTCAAGGGGGCGGTGGAGCTCCAGCTGCTGGTGCAGGAGGCCGGCGGCGGGCTGAACGCCTGCCGGGAGAACCTCCCCTTTTCCCAGATCATGGAGGTCCCGGGGCTGGGCGAGGGGGGCGAGTGCCGCATGGCGGTGGAGCTGACCCAGCTGAGCTGCCAGCCCGCCGGGGAGGACGGCCGCACCGTGGAGGTGGCGCTGGACCTGCTGGCCCAGGCCCAGGTGTGGAGCCGCCGCCCGGTCACCCTCCTCCAGGACCTGTACAGCACCGCCCTCCAGACCCAGGTGGAGCGGGAGGAGCAGGTCCTGTGGCAGCTGGTGGAGCAGTCTTCCCGCACCCAGAACGTGCGGGAGCTGCTGGAGACAGGGTCCCTGCCCCGCAGCGTGACGGACAGCTGGGTGTCCCTGGGCGAGATCCGAAGGAACTGGGAGGGGGACCAGCTGGTGCTGGAGGGAGAGGCCCGGGTCACCATCCTCTATCTGGACGAAAACGACGCCCTCCAGGCCCTCCAGCGGCCCCTGACCGTCTCCTGCCGCCTGGACGCCCCGGAGGGGGCCCGGTGCTGCTGCCGGACGGCCTGCTCCGGGGAGGTGTTCGCCGCCCCCTCCGCCGGGGGGATCGAGGTGCGCTTCGCAGTGGACTTCCAATTCCTCATCCTCCGGGAGCAGCACACCACGGCGGTGTGCGGGGCCGCCCTGGGGGAGCCCCGGACCCGGGGCGAGGGGGATCAGCCCTCGGTGGTGCTCCGGCTGGCCTCGCCGGGGGAGGGCCTGTGGGAGCTGGCCAAGGCCTACGGCACCACCACAGAGCAGATCGTCCAGGCCAACGGCCTGGAGGAGGGGCAGCTGCCTCTGGGCCGGATGCTCCTGATCCCCAGCGTGCGCTGACTGCCTTACAGGGCGTTTTGACGCGCCATCCCGCCCCGGCCGCTTGTGCGGCCGGGGCGGTTTTCGGTCTGGAATGGCGGCGGGGAGCCGTCATATCTCACAGCTTATCCCCATATAGTGTAGGGAAATGACCGGCTCGCGGGCCGAAGGAGGAATTCAAGTGGAAGATCGCAAAATCTACGAGGAGATCGCGCTTCGGACCGAGGGCGACATCTACATCGGGGTGGTGGGGCCGGTGCGCACCGGAAAATCCACCTTTATCAAGCGGTTCATGGAGACTCTGGTCATCCCCAACATCGAAAATGTCTACCGCCGGGAGCGGGCCCGGGATGAGCTGCCCCAGAGCGGCTCGGGCCGCACCATTATGACGGCGGAGCCCAAGTTCGTGCCGGAGGAGGCGGTGTCCATCTCCATGGACGGCGGCGCGGCCTTCCAGGTGCGGCTCATCGACTGCGTGGGCTATATGGTGGACGGCGCGGTGGGCCAGCTGGAGGGGGAGGAGCAGCGGATGGTGACCACCCCCTGGTTCGACCGGGAGATCCCCATGTCCGAGGCGGCGGAGATCGGCACCCGGAAGGTGATCGCCGAGCACGCCACCATCGGAATGGTCATCACCACCGACGGCTCCATCACGGACATCCCCCGGGAGGACTATCTGGAGGCGGAGGAGCGGGTGATCGCCGAACTGAAGGAGCTTGGAAAACCCTTCCTGGTGGTGCTCAACTCCGCCTACCCCAACTCCGAGCGGGCCCGGGCCATCCGGGCGGACATCGCCCAGCGGCACCAGGTGGCCTGTGTGTCGGCCAACTGCCTGGAGCTGGGGGAGGAGGACATCAGCGGCCTGCTCAAGCAGGTGCTGTATGAGTTCCCGCTGAAGGAGCTGGACCTGTTTCTGCCCCCCTGGGTGGACGCACTGCCCCAGGAGCACCCCATCAAGGCCGCCCTGTACGGGGCCATCCGGCAGGGGGCGGGGCAGCTCCACCGCATCCGGGATGTGGACGGGGCCATTGGGGCCATGCGGGAGTGCGAGCAGGTCAGCCAGGCCCGGGTGACCAACATCGACCTGGGCACCGGCCTGGCCGCCGCCGTGCTGGAGCTGCCCCGGGCCTTATTCTATGATACGCTGTCCCAGCAGTCGGGGTTCCAGATCGGGGACGACGGGGACCTGATGGCCCTGCTCACCCAGCTGGCCCAGGTGAAGGCGGAGTACGACAAGGTGGCCGACGCTCTGAAGGAAGTGGAGGAGACCGGATACGGCATCGTGGTGCCCTCCATCGACTCCCTGGTGCTGGAGGAGCCGGAGATCGTCCGCCAGGGCGGGCGGTACGGCGTGCGTTTGAAGGCCAGCGCACCCTCCATTCACATGATCCGGGCGGACATCGAGACGGAGGTGTCCCCCATCGTGGGCAGCGAGAAACAGAGCGAGGAGATGATCCACTATCTGCTCCAGGAGTTTGAGGGGGACACGGCCAAGATCTGGCAGTCCAACATTTTCGGAAAATCCTTCCACGAACTGGTGGGGGAGGACCTGAACGCCAAGGTCAAGAGGATGCCGGAGGACGCCCGGGAGAAGCTGAGGGAGACCCTTCAGCGGATCATCAACGAGGGATCCGGCGGCCTGATCTGCATCATTCTGTGACAGTCTGCAAGCGGCAGGCGGAGGTGGGAGCCCACCTCTGCCTGCCGCCATTCTATGAGTTATTGGAGGGGAGGGGCCCGCCCGTCCCCCGTGGATCGTGACGCCCGTAGGGCGCGACGACTCGGAGCGCCGCGCCTCACAGGATTTCGCCCTGCGGGGCGACCTCCTTTGCTGCCACGGGCAAAGGAACTAACCCCGTAAAGTAAAACCCTCCCTCAAAATCCGGGGAACTGCGGTCGTGTGCAAGGGAAATTTTCCGCCGGAGACGTAGAGAGCCGCCGGCCCACGTTGCATTTTTCCCACCGGTCCGGTATAATATAGGTTGTTTGTTTGGAAAGGAGGAGGACAGCCATGGAGGAGAGGCTGGACCTGCCCCGCCTGCTGGTGGCCGCTCCGGCCAGCGGCAGCGGCAAGACCACCGTGACCTGCGCCCTGCTCCGGGCCTTTCAGCGCCGGGGGCTGGACCCCTGCGCCTTCAAGTGCGGGCCGGACTATATCGACCCCATGTTCCACCGGGAGGTGCTGGGCCTGCCCAGCCGGAACCTGGACCTGTTTTTCAGCGGGGAGGACCAGGCCCGCGCCCTGCTGTCCTCCGCCGGGCGTGGCCGCGGCGTGGCGGTGCTGGAGGGGGTCATGGGCTGTTACGACGGCGTGGGGGGCACGGAGCGGGCCAGCAGCTGGCACCTGGCCCGGGCCACCGGGACCCCCATCCTGCTGGTGGTGCGCTCCCAGGGGGCGGCCCTCACTCTGGCGGCCATGGTGCAGGGGCTGGCCCGGTTCCGCAGCCCCGGCATGATTGGCGGTCTGCTCCTGAACGGCTGCTCCCGGGGGCTGGCGGAACTGCTCACGCCCATGCTCCAAAGGGAGACGGGCCTTCCGGTGCTGGGCTGGCTGCCCCAGCTGCCCGACTGCGCCATCGCAAGCCGGCACCTGGGCCTGCTCACGCCGGGGGAGGTCCAGGGCCTGGCAGAGAAGGTGGACCGGCTGGCCAGCCAGATGGAGGAGACGGTGGATCTGGAGGGCGTCCTGGCCCTGGCCCGGTCCGCCGCCCCTCTTCCGGCGGCGCCCTCCGCCGCCCCGCCGGAGCCGGAGGGCCCTGTGGTAGCAGTGGCCCGGGACCGGGCCTTCTGCTTCTACTATGAGGACAACCTGGATCTGCTGCGGCGGAACGGCCTGCGGCTGGCGGAGTTCAGCCCCCTGGAGGACCGGGCGCTGCCCGCCGGGACCTGCGGCCTGTACCTGGGCGGGGGCTATCCAGAGCTGTGGGCGGAGCAGCTCAGCCGGAACGCCCCCATGCGCCGGGCGGTCTGGGAGGCCATCCGGGGCGGGATGCCCGCTCTGGCCGAGTGCGGCGGCTTCCTCTACCTTCAGAGGAGTCTGGAGGACCCGGAGGGGCGGGCATGGCCCATGGCGGGCGTCCTGGCGGGGGAGGGGACGCGCAGCCGGGGGCGGCAGCCCTTTGGATACCTCACCCTGCGCCCGGAGGGGGACAACCCCTACCTGGCCTCCGGGGAGGAGATGGCCGGACATGAGTTCCACCGCTGGGCCTGCACCCAGCCGGGGGATGCCTGCCGGGCCGTCCGGCCTTCCGGAGGGGACCCAAGACCCTGTATGATCTGTGAAGGAAAACTACTTGCTGGATTTCCCCACCTCTATTTCCCATCCAATCCCCGCTTCGCGGCCCGCTTTGCCGCCGCCTGCGTCCAATATCAGAAGGAGACCACGCTATGAGAGACACATTCATCCAGGCCAGACTGAACGGGATCACGCCCCCGGACCGGGAAGCCATGGAGGGGGCCCGGCTGCACTGGGACGCCATCGCCAAGCCACTCCACGGCCTGGGCCGTCTGGAGGACATGGTGGTCCGAATCGCCGGGGCGGCCGGGACGCCGGAGGTGCGCCTGGACCGGAAGGGGGTGGCGGTGTTCTGCGCCGACAACGGGGTGGTGGCCGAGGGGGTGACCCAGACCGGCCAGGAGGTCACCCTGGCGGTGGCCCGGAGCATGGCCGCCGGGCGGTCCTCCGTCTGCCGCATGGCCCGGGTGGCCGGGGCGGAGGTCCTTCCGGTGGACGTGGGGATGCTGGCCCACGAGGCAGTCCCCGGTCTGCGGGACCGGGTGGTCATGGAGGGGGGGACCCGGAACATGACCAGGGGTCCCGCTATGGACCGCTCCGCCGGAGAGGCCGCCCTGCGGGCGGGGCTGGAGACGGCGGAGGAGTTGGCGGACCGGGGGATCCAGCTGCTGGCCGCCGGAGAGATGGGCATTGGCAACACCACCACCACGGCGGTGGTGGCCGCCGCCCTTCTGGGGCGCTCCCCGGAGGAGACGGTGGGCCGCGGGGCCGGGCTGTCCGACGAGGGCCTGGTCCGTAAGCGCCGCGCGGTGGCCGCCGCCCTGGCGGTCAACCGGCCGGACCCGGCGGATCCCATGGATGTTCTTTGTAAGGTGGGCGGGCTTGACATTGCTGCTATGACAGGCTTTTATCTAGGATGTGCCTTTCGGAAGGTGCCGGTGCTGCTGGACGGGGCCATCTCCTGTGCCGCCGCCCTGTGTGCGGTGCGGCTGTGCCCACAGGCGGAGAAGAGCCTGCTGGCCAGCCACCGTCCGGCGGAGCCCTGCGGCCGTCTGCTGCTGGAGGCCCTGGGGCTGGAGCCGGTGCTGGACGCCGGACTGCGCCTGGGAGAGGGCACCGGGGCAGTGGCGGCCATGCCTCTGCTGGACATGGCCCTGTCGGTGTATGGAGAGATGCACACCTTTGACGGGCTGGGCATCCCGGCCTACCGCGCCGACGGCCGGAGCCCGGAGGAGGGAGAGCCGTGACCGCCCTGGTGTTTGGGGGGGCGGCCAGCGGAAAGAGCGGCTGGGCCGAGGACCTGATCTGCGCCCTGCCCCGGACGGGCCCCCTGATCTATCTGGCCACCATGGAGCCCTGGGGCGGCGAGGCGGCGGCGCGCATCGGTCGTCACAAGGCCCTCCGGGCCGGGAAGGGTTTTTCCTGTACGGTGGAGCGTCCCCGGGATCTGGCGGGATGGGCCCCGCCGGCGGGGAGCGCCGTTTTGCTGGAGGATCTGGGCAACCTGGCGGCCAACGAGCTGTTTTCCGGGGGAGCCTTCGACCCGGAGGGGGCGTACCGCCGCATCCGGAGGGGGCTGGATCGTTTGAGAGGGGGAGCGGGGCATCTGGTGGTGGTCAGCGGCGACCTGTTCCGGGACGGGGTGGACTACCCGCCGGAGACCGGGGCCTATCTGGACCTGCTGGCCCGCCTCCACCGGGACCTGGCCGCCCGGGCGGACCGGGTGACCGAGCTGGTCTGCGGACTGCCCGTCCACTGGAAGGGGGGAGAGGTATGACGGTTCTGCGGGCCGTGGGCATGGCCTTCGCCCTGTACTCCCGCATCCCTGTGCCCCCTCTGGACTGGGAGAGCGGGGCCCGGCGATACACCCTGTACGCCTTCCCTCTGGTGGGGCTGGCGGTGGGCGGCGGACTGCTGCTGTGGACCTGGCTGGCAGGAGCCCTTGGGCTGGGGCAGCTGCTGTGGGCGGCGGGGATGACCGCCATCCCCCTGCTGATCACTGGGGGGATCCATCTGGACGGCTTCTGCGATGTGTGCGACGCCCTGGCCTCCCACCAGAGCCGGGAGCGGAAGCTGGAGATCATGGCGGACCCCCATGTGGGGGCCTTTGCGGTGCAGGGCTGCGGGCTGCTGCTGCTGCTTACCTTCGGGCTGTGGTGTCAGGCGGAGCGGACGGACGGGGGCCTGTGGGCCGCCCTGCTCCTGGTCCCGGTGCTCAGCCGGGGGCTGTCCGCCTTTGCCGCCCTGACCCTGCCCAACGCCCGGGGCGGGGGCCTGCTGGCGGCGGTGACCGGGGAGCGCCGCCGGGGCCGCTGGCTCCCACTGTGCGGCGCCCTGCTGTGCGCCGCCGGACTGGCGGTTTTGAAGCCGGGGTATCTGTGGATCGGCGGGGCGGCCCTGCTGGCCCTGTGGTACTATGAAAAAACGGCAAAGCGGGAATTTGGCGGGACCACCGGCGATCTGGCGGGCTGGTTTTTACAGCTGTGTGAGCTGGCCTGCCTGGTCGGTCTGGTGCTGGCCCAGAGTTTGGAGGGAGTACAGTGATTCTTGTGATCGGCGGCCGCGGGGCCGGAAAGAGGAGCTTTGTGACGGACGTGCTGGGATTTTCTCCGGAGCAGTTCGCGGAGAACGGCCCGGTGCTGTACGGCCTGGAGGAACTGGATCCCCTCCCGCCTCTGGAGGCCCTGCTGGGCCGGGCGGTGGTGGTCTGCCGGGAGGTGGGCTGCGGCGTGGTCCCGATGGACCGGGGGGACCGGGACCGGCGGGAGGCGGTGGGCCGCCTGTGCTGTGACCTGGCCCGGGAGGCGGAGGCCGTCTACCGCCTCCAGTGCGGCCTTGCCATGCGGCTGAAATGACAAATTTCATAAAGTGAAAACACTTGCGGGGGTTTCCGGTGTAAAGAAGCTGGGGGCCTCGTGATCAGTAGAGAAAGACAGGAGCGGGAACGCCATGGAATTGCTTTTGCTCCGGCACAGCATCACGCCGGGAAATTTGAAACGACAGTATATCGGCTCCACCGACCAGCCCCTTGCCCCGGAGGGGGAGGAACTGGCCCGGAAGCGCCGGGGGGAGATGCCGGAGATCGGCGGGCTGTGGGTGTCCCCCATGCTACGGTGCCGTCAGACGGCGGCGCTGCTGTTCCCCGGGGTGGAGCAGCGGCAGGTCCCGCAGCTGCGGGAGTGCGCCTTCGGACGGTTTGAAGAAAAGACCTGGGAGGAGCTGAAGGACGATCCCCTGTACCGGGCCTGGATGGGGGGCGACCTGACCATCACCTTCCCCGGCGGAGAGAACATGCAGGGCTTTCTGGAGCGAAGCCGCCGGGGGATAGAGGCCGTGGTCTGGGAGGCGGAGGCCGCCGGAGTGGACCGGGGGGCCGTGGTGGCCCACGGGGGCACCTGGCTGGCGGTGATGTCCGCCTTTGGCCGCCCGGAGTGGGAGCTCTACCGCTGGCAGCCGGAGAACTGCCGGGGCTGGCGGGTGGCGGTCCGGCGGGAACCCCTGGAGCTGCGGGTGCTGGAGGCGCTATGACGTTGACAGCACATCTAATCACCGTCTTGCTGCCCGGGGTGGTCCTGGACTGGCTACTGGGGGACCCCCACTGGATGCCCCACCCGGTGCGGTGGATGGGCCGGGCCATTACCTGGCTGGAGGGCGTCCTGCGCCGTGTGTTCCCTGGGACCCCGGCGGGGGAGCGGCTGGCGGGGGCCCTTCTGGCCCTGCTGATCCCGGCGGCCTTCGGCGGGGGCAGCTGGCTGCTCCTGGAGGGGCTGAGGGGGCTGTCCCCCTGTCTGGCCTGGCTGGTGGAGGTCTGGTTCACCTATCAGCTGCTGGCCGCCCGGGCCCTCCAGAAAGAGAGCATGGCGGTATGCCCTCCCCTGGCGGCGGGGGACTTGGCGGGGGCCCGGGAGGCGGTCTCCCGCATCGTGGGCCGGGACACCCAGCGGCTGGATGAAGCGGGGGTGGTGAAGGCGGCGGTGGAGACGGTGGCGGAGAACACCTCCGACGGCGTGACTGCTCCGCTGCTCTTTCTGGCTCTGGGGGGGCTGCCCCTGGGGATGGTCTATAAGGCGGTGAACACCATGGACTCCATGGTGGGTTACCGGAACGAGCGGTACCGCTGGTTCGGCACGGCGGCCGCCCGGCTGGACGATGTGCTCAACTGGATCCCCGCCCGGCTGTCCGGCCTGCTGATGTGCCTGTCCGCCGCCCTGCTGCCCGGCTGCTCCGGCCGGCGGGCGCTGAGGGTCTTTTTCCGGGACCGGAGAAAGCACAGCTCCCCCAACTCCGCCCACACGGAGGCGTCCTGCGCCGGGGCCCTGGGAGTGCAGCTGGCGGGGGACGCCTGGTATTTTGGGAAAAAGGTGTCCAAGCCCACCATTGGGGACGGCCTCCGGCCGGTGGAGCGGGCGGATGTCGCCCGGGCCTGCCGGCTGATGTATGCCACGGAGCTGCTGACCCTGGCGGCGGTGCTGGGTTGGGGGACCCTGCTGGCGGCGTGATATGGAAACCGTTCTGAAAATCGGCAGCCGCCAGATCACCCATGACCGAAATTGCCCCATAGGGGCGGGACACCGGCCCGCCCCTGGGGGAACGTCACAGAGAAGGAAGGTGCGGACATGGCCCACTTTGAACACGGAGGGGACACCTATGGCTGTCCCCCGGACCTGTTGGACTGCTCCATCAATCTGAATCCCATGGGGGCTCCCCGTCCTGTGCTGGAGGGGGCGCGCCGGGCGGTGCTGGACTGCGCCCGCTACCCGGACCCGGCCTGCCGCGGTCTGCGCCGGGCCATCGCCCGCCGGGACGGCGTGGAGGAGGACCAGATCCTGTGCGGCAACGGGGCCTCCGATCTGATCTACCGCATGGCCCTGGCTTGTAAGCCGCGGCAGGCACTTTTACTTGCCCCCACTTTTTCGGAGTACCGCCGGGCTCTGGAGGGGGTGGGCTGCCAGATCCGGGAGCACCAGCTTGAGGAGCGGACAGGCTTTCTGCCGGGGGAGGACCTGCTGGAGGCCATCGTCCCCGGGGTGGATCTGGTGTTCCTGTGCGACCCCAACAACCCCACCGGGCGGCTGATGGACGGGGGGCTGCTGGGCCGGGTGCTGTCCCGCTGCCGGGAGGCGGGGGCCTTTCTGGCGGTGGACCAGTGCTTTCTGGAGCTCACCGGCGGCGATCCACGCCGCCTGACGGAGGAGCTGTCCGGGGGCGGGCTGCTGCTTCTCCGGGCGCTGACCAAGAGCTATGCCCTGGCGGGCCTGCGCCTGGGCTATGCCCTGTGCGGAGAGGAGGCGCTGCTGGACCGGATGGCGGCGGCGGGGCCGCCCTGGGCGGTGTCTGTCCCGGCACAAGCGGCAGGTGAGATCGCTTTACAGCAGTTCTCCCGCTGGCCGAAAGACAGTTTGGGGGCGATCCGCCGGGGCCGGGAGCGGCTGGCGGCGGGGCTGACCGGCCTGGGCCTCTGGGTGTGTCCGGGGGACGGGAATTTTCTCCTGTTTCGGGGGCCTGAGGACCTGGGCAGGCGGCTGCTGGAGAGGGAGCACATCCTGGTGCGGGACTGCTCCGACTACTCCGGGCTGGGGCCCGGCTGGTTCCGGATCGGTGTCCGGACGGAGGAGGAGAACGAGAGACTGCTGACCGCCGCGGCGCGGCAGCTGAGGAGGGACTGACATGGCGGCAAAGGCCATTATGATCCAGGGGACCATGTCCAACGCGGGAAAGAGCGTGCTGACAGCAGGGCTGTGCCGCATCTTCCGCCAGGACGGCTATTCGGTGGCCCCATTCAAAAGCCAGAATATGGCGCTGAACAGCTTCGTCACCCGGGAGGGCCTGGAGATGGGCCGGGCCCAGGTGATGCAGGCGGAGGCCGCCGGGGTGGAGCCCAGCGTCCGAATGAACCCCATCCTGCTCAAGCCCAGCAGCGACATGGGCAGCCAGGTCATCGTCAACGGCGAGGTGCTGGGGGATATGCGGGCGTCCGATTACTTCCGCCATAAAAAGGAGCTGGTCCCCCAGATCCTGGCGTCCTACCGCTCCCTGGCGGAGGAGCACGACGTTATCGTGCTGGAGGGGGCGGGCAGCCCGGCGGAGATCAACCTGAAGGCGGACGACATCGTGAACATGGGGATGGCCCGGATGGCCCGGGCCCCGGTGCTGCTGGCGGGGGACATCGACCGGGGCGGGGTGTTCGCCTCCCTGTACGGGACGGTGGCCCTTCTGGAGGCCGGCGAGCGGGCCATGGTGAAGGGGACGGTCATCAACAAGTTCCGGGGGGACGCGGCCCTGCTGCGGCCCGGCCTGACCATGCTGGAGGAGCTGACCCAGATCCCGGTGGTGGGGGTGGTCCCCTGGCTGGAGCTGGATCTGGACGATGAGGACAGTCTCTCTCCCCGGCTCACCTCCGGGCGGCGGGAGGCCCTTCTGGACGTGGCGGTGGTCCGCCTGCCCCACATCTCCAATTTCACCGACTTCAACGCCCTGGGGCGGCATCCGGCGGTGGGCCTGCGCTATACGGACCGGCCGGAGGACCTGGGGCGGCCCGACCTGGTGATCCTGCCGGGGACCAAGAGCACCCTGGCCGACCTGGATTGGCTGCGGCGGCGGGGGCTGGACCGGGCGGTGCTGGCGCTGGCTGCGGCGGGGACCCCGGTGGCTGGGATCTGCGGCGGCTATCAGATGCTGGGACAGCGGGTGGACGACCCGGAGGGGGCGGAGGGAGGCGGCTCCCAGGAGGGGCTGGGCCTGCTGCCCGTCGCCACCCGCTTTTCCCGGGAAAAGACCCGCACCCGCCGCAGGGCGGCCTTCCCGGCCTGCACCGGCCTGTTCGCCCCCCTGGAGGGCTGCCCCCTGGAGGGCTATGAGATCCACATGGGGGACAGCGGACCGGAGGGCCTGTTTTCCGTCCGGGAGAACGTGCTGGGCACCTATCTCCACGGCTTTTTTGACACACCGGAGCTCCGGGACCGGCTGGTCTCCCTGCTGCTGGCCCGGAGGGGGCTGACCTGGACGGGGGAGACCGGGGATGAGGACGGCCAGGCCTATCGGGAGGAGCAGTATGACAAGCTGGCCGCCGCTCTGCGGGCCAGCCTGGACCTGGAGGCGGTGTACCGCATTTTGGAGCAGGGGCTGGACTGAGCCCCGCAGCATCAGACAGATCAGAGAGGAGAGAGGGGCGTATGCTCTTTCACTGTACCAAGGGAGACTGCCGCTTCTGGGGCGAGGGGGCGGCCATGCCGGACGCCTGCCCCCGGTGCGGCGGGGCGCTGACCGCGGGGGAGCGGGCGAAGATGTCCGGGGACGACTGGTGCGCCCTGGGGGTGTTCTGGATGGAACAGGACGGGGCGGAGGAGAAGGCCGTGTCCTGCTTCCGCAGGGCCGCCCGGCTGGGCAGCGGCTGGGGAGCGTGCAACCTGGGCCTGTGCCTGGAGCAGGGCACTGGGATAGAGGCCGACCCCCGTCAGGCAGTCTGGCTCTACCAGCAGGCGGCGGAGATGGGGAGCCTGCCCGCCCTGTGCAACCTGGCGGTGTGCTATGAGGAGGGCATCGGGACTCCGTCCGACCCACACCAGGCGGTGGAGCTGTACCGCCGGGCGGCAGAGTACGGCTCTACCCGGGCCCAGCGCCTGTTGGCCCGGTGCTGTGACCGGGGGATCGGGATGGACCGGCGGGACCCGGCCCAGGCGGTGGAGTGGCTGCGCATGGCGGCCCTTCAGGGGGACACGGTCTGCCAGACCCTGCTGGCCAAGCACTATGAGTTCGGCGACGGGGTGGAACAGGACCCGGAGCTGTCGGTGCGCTGGTACCGCCGGGCGGCGGAGGGCGGCGAGCCGGAGGCAAAATGCTGTCTGGGCTGGCTGATGGAGCACGGCAAGTGGGCGGACCGGGACCCGGAGGGGGCGGTGGAGCTCTACCGCCAGGCGGCCGAAGCTGGTTCAGAACGCGGCCTGCTGCTCCTGGCAGGCTGTCTGCTCAGCGGCGTCGGGACCCAGGCCGCCCCGGAGCAGGCGGTCCGTTGCTATGAGAAGGGCGCGGAGGCGGGCAGCGCCCAGGCCATGTGTAACCTGGGCTGGTGCTATGAGACAGGAAACGGCGTGGAACAGAGCTGGGAGCAGGCCGTCCTCTGGTACCGCCGGAGCGCGGAAGAGGGCGACGCCCGGGCGATGTGCAACCTGGGCTGGTGCTATGAGAGCGGGAACGGTGTAGAGCAGAGCTGGGAGGAGGCCGTCCACTGGTACCGCCGGGGCGCGGAAGGGGGCGACTCCCAGGCGATGTGTAACCTGGGCTGGTGCTATGAGAGCGGGAACGGCGTGGAGCAGAGCTGGGAGGAGGCCTTCTGCTGGTACCGCAAGGGCGTGGAAAAAGGCAGCACCCGGGCTATGTTCCAACTGGCTTGGTGCTATGAGAAGGGGCTCGGTGTGGAGCGGGATCCGGCTCAGGCGGCGGATTGGTATCGCCGGGGCGCGGAGGCGGGCAGCACGGCCTGCATGAACAACCTGGCGGAGCTGCTGGCCAAGGGGGATGGCGTTCCCCAGGACCTGGAGCAGGCTATGGAGTGGTACCGCCGGGCGGCAGAGCTGGATGATGAGTGCGCCTGGTACAACCTGGGCTGGTACCACGAGCAGGCGGGGGAGCTGGACCAGGCTCTGGAGTGCCTGCTCCGGGCGGATGAGCTGGGAGATGACTCCGCCTGCTGGGGGCTGGGCCGGTTTTACGAGACCGGGACCGCCGTGGAGCAGGACCTGGAACAGGCATTTGCCTATTACCGAAAGGGCGCGGAACGGGAGGACCTGAACAGCCTGTGCCGCCTGGCGCGGTGCTATGCCCTGGGGATTGGGACCCGGAAGGATAGGGAGAAGGCTTCCGCGTTGGCCCAAGAGATCCTCTCCCGGGACTGGGAGGAGAGCGGCGAGCTGGAGGACTACGGCGCCCGGGCGGAGCTGGAGGCCCTGCGGGCGCTGTGGAAGGAACTGGAGCCCGAAAAGCCGTGACGCCCGGCCTGCCGGAAGGAAGCGAACAAGGGACCCGCCGGCGGCGGGTCCCTTTTGTATGTCTATTTTGATATGGGGGCGGGCTTCAGTCCCGCTCCTGCTCCCACTTCAGGAAGCTGCCGGTGACGGCGTCGATCTCAAACTCATATTCCGTGCTGCCTTCCCGCAGCTCGCCCTCATAGACGGCGCGGCCGTCGTCCACATCCAGCTCCAGCTTGATCAGCGTGGCCTTCGGGGCCTTGGCCTGGGCCAGCTTTTGGGCCTTCTCCCGGGAGATATAGTCCTCGCTGTCAGAGGGGATGGTGTAGTCCTCGATGTCGGAGTCGAAGTCCACCACCGCGCCGGTCACAGCGTTGATCTCATAGTCGTACTCCCGGCTGCCGGCATAAAACTCCACCTCATAGACGGCGCGGCCGTCGTCCCAGTCCAGCTTCAGCTGGAGGAAGGAGACCTCCTTGCTGGAGAGTCCGGCGTGCTTCAGCGCCAACTCCTTGGCCTTGGCCTCGCCGATGTAGCCGGCGTCGTCGTCATGGATGATCACGGTCTGGCTGTCGTTGTCCCAGGAGACCTTCGCCCCCAGCAGCTGACCCAGGGAGGACAGGGGCAGGTAGGTGGTGCCGTTGTAGATCAGGGGGGAGACCTTCACCCCGGTGGTGTCCCGGACGGTGTAGGCAGTGCCGTTGACCTTCAGCGTCACGTCGGGACGGAAGGTGGCGGTCACGCTGTTGCTCTGGCTGGCGGCGGCGGTCCCCACCACCATGCAGCTGGTGAGGGCGAGGGCGGCGGCAATGTAAGACTTTTTCATGTTGGATTCCTCTCTTTCTCAGCCGTTCAGGCTGCTCTGGTTTGTGCTTCTGACTATGAAATGCACGGGACCGGGGTTTTATTGCGGGGAAGAAAAAATTTTTATTTTTTCTCCGGCCCGGGCCGCCGCCGTCAGGCTTGACCTGACTATCACAGTGACCATTACTTTTTTCTATGACTTTTACTATTTTGACAACTACCCAATGCTTCTGACGATGCCGCCGGAGCAGCGGGGCCTGTTGTTTACCGCCCTGATGCAGTATGCCGACGGGCGGTGGCGTGGGGAGGTGACGGACCCGGAGGAAGTGCTGGTCCGCTGGCCGGACATGGGGGCCCAGGCCCAGATGGGCTTCCGCTTCATGGCCTCCGCCGTGGACCGGGACACCCAGCGGTGGCTCCTCCGCCGTCAGGCCGGAGAGCGCCGCCGCCAGCAGACCCGGGAGGGGGAGCGGGGCGCTCCGGCCCCCAGCAGTCCCGCGCCCCGTGCCCGGACAGAGCCGCCCGACGCCCGGTACAGCGCGGATCTGGAGCAGACCCGCCGCCTGGTGGAGCGCATCCGCAGCGGGGGTGCATAAACCCCATGCAGCGATGAGAAAAGGACCGGTATGAGTTCTCATACCGGTCCTTTTGGTGCAAGTAGGCCTGTAAGCCGGGTTCTGTCTTTTAAGACAGCCATCTATCTCGACGCGCCGTTGCCGGCGCGCTCCAGCCGCCTCCCCGGGACGGTCGGGCCGACCTGTGTGTCCCTCCACGGCGTTGCTCCGGATAGAGTTTACAGCGACGGGCGCTTCCACGCCGTCGGGTGAGCTCTTACCTCACCTTTCCACCTTGACCGGCCCGAAGGCCGGCAGACTATTTCTGTTGCACTTTTCCTAGGGTCGCCCCCGGCGGATGTTATCCGTTATCCCTGCCCTATGGAGCCCGGACTTTCCTCACAGACGGGCCTTTCGCCCCGCCCGCGCGGCTGTCCAGCCTGCTTGCCCGTCTATCATACAGGAAAACGCCTCCGGTGTCAAATGTTCGTTGAATTTTTTTTCCGGCTATGGTAATATATTTTAGTTATATAGACTGCCGCCGGTCCGCCGGCGGGGCCGGATTTAAAAGCGCACGGGTCCCGGCGGGGCCCGGAACACGATGGAAGGAGGACGCGCTATGTCCACCATCAAGGAATATCTGGAGGAAATACAGGGCCGCCCGGTGGCGGTGATTGGCATGGGGGTGAGCAACACGCCCCTGATCAAGATGCTGCTGCGGGCCGGGGCAGAGGTCACCGTCCGGGACCGGGTCCCCCGGGAGCGGGCGGCGGAGCAGGTCCAGGAGCTGGAGAGCCTGGGGGCCAGGATGATCCTGGGGGAGGAGTACCTCCAGGACCTCCACGAGGATGTGATCTTCCGCACCCCGGGCCTGTCCCCCAACACGCCGGAGCTGGTCAACGCTGTCCAGAGGGGCATCGAGCTCAGCTCTGAGATGGAGCTGTTTTTCCAGACCTGCCCCAGCCGCCTCATCGGCGTCACCGGGAGCGATGGAAAGACCACCACCACCACCATCATCGCCGAGTTTTTGAAGGAGGCGGGGCGGAACGTCTATGTGGGGGGCAACATCGGAAAGCCCCTTCTGCCGGACGTGGCCGACATGGTGGAGGAGGACTTCGCCGTGCTGGAGCTGTCTTCCTTCCAGCTGATGACCATGGAGCAGAGCCCCCATATCGCGGTGGTCACCAACCTCAGCCCCAACCACCTGGACTACCACCACACCATAGAGGAGTACGTCCGGGCCAAGAAGAACATCTTCCTCCACCAGGGGCCGGAGGACCGGCTGATCCTCAACTATGACAACGCCCCCACCCGGGCGCTGGCCCGGGAGGCGGTGTGCCCCGTGACCTTCTTCAGCCGGCAGGAGCGGCTGGAGGAGGGGGTATACCTCCGGGATGGGGCCATCTGGCTGACCAACGACCAGGGGAGCCGGGAGGTCCTGCCTCTGGAGCTGATCCAGCTCCCCGGCGACCACAACGTGGAAAACTATATGGCCGCCATCGCCGCGGTGGACGGCCTGGTCCCTGACCGCTGCGTCCGGGCGGTGGTCCGGCGCTTCCAGGGAGTGGAGCACCGCATCGAGTTCGTCCGGGAGCTGGACGGAGTGCGCTGGTACAACGACTCCATCGGCACCAGCCCCAGCCGCACCACCGCCTGCCTGGAGTCCTTCGACCGGAAGGTGGTGCTGATCGCAGGCGGCTACGACAAGGGAATTCCCTTTACCCAGCTTGGCATGGAGATCGTGGACCGGGTAAAGGCCCTGATCCTCACCGGGGACACCGCCTCCGCCATCCGCAGTGCGGCGGAGCAGGCCCCGAGCTTTGAGGCCAGCGGCCTGGTGATCCGGGAGGAGGAGGACCTGGCCGCCGCCGTGCGCGCCGCCCGGGAGACCGCCCGGGAGGGGGATGTGGTGGTGCTGTCCCCCGCCTGCGCCGCCTTTGACCAGTTCAAAAACTTTATGGAGCGGGGCCAGGCCTTTAAGCGCCTGGTCCAGGCCCTCTGAGCAGAGAGACGGGAGGATTTGTTTGGACTATGAAAAGACGCTGGCCGGGCTGTGCGCCCTGCCCGGCCCCAGCGGGTTTGAGGGCCAGGCGGCCCGGGCGGCTCTGGAGCTGCTCCGCCCCCTGGTGGACGAGGCGTTTCTGGACCGCATGGGCAGTGTGGTGGGGGTGCGGCGCTGTGGCCGGGAGGGGGCCAAAAAGGTGTTGCTGGACGCCCATCTGGACGAGATCGGCTTTCTCATCACCGGACATGAGGAGGGCTTCCTCCGCTTCGCCCCCCTGGGCGGGGTGGACCCCAGGATGCTCCCTGACCGGGAACTGACCATCCTCACCCAGCCCCCTGTGGTGGGGGTGGTGTCCTGTCTGCCCCCCCACATCCAGAGCCGGGAGGATATGGACCAATCTGTGGCCATCCAGGACCTGTATCTGGATGTGGGCCTGGATCAGGAGACGGCCCAGGCCCGCATCCCCGTGGGCACGCCGGCGGTCTACCGGGCGGGCTGCGCCCTCCTGGGGGACAAGCTGCTGTGCGGCAAGGCGCTGGACGACCGGGCCTGCTTCGCCATTTTGCTGGATGCACTGGAACGGCTGCGGGACAGGGAGCTGGACGTGGACCTGTACGTCCTGGGCTCCACCCAGGAGGAGACCCACAGCACCGGAGCCATCGCCGCCGCATACGGGATCGCCCCGGACTGCTGCGTGGCCGTGGATGTGACCCACGGGGACTCCCCGGACGCATCCAAGGATAAGACCTTCCCTCTGGGAGGCGGCCCGGTCATCGGTCTGGGGCCCAACTGCACCAGCTGGATGGCCCGGCGGCTGGAGCGGAAGGCGGAGGAGCTGGGGCTGGACGTCCAGCTGGAGGTCATGGCCGGCTCCTCCGGAACCAACGGCTGGCCCATGCAGATCAGCCGGGAGGGGATCGCCACGGCGGTGCTCTCCCTGCCCCTGCGGTATATGCACACCCCCATCGAGACGGTCCACCGGGACGACCTGGACCACACGGCCCAGCTGCTGGCCGCCTTTCTCGAGGGCCTTGGAGAGGAGGCGGAGGCGCTTTGATCCAGTGTTTGGAGACCCTGTGCGCCCTGAACGGCGTCTCAGGGGACGAGGGACAGGTGCGGAGCTATATCCGCGGCTGGGCGGAGGAGCACGCGGACAGCGTCCGCACCGACGCCATGGGCAACCTCATCGTGTTCAAGCGGGGCCGGAAGGCGGCGGAAAACCGGCTGATGCTGTGCGCCCATATGGACGAGGTGGGGGTCATTGTCACCCGGGCCACCGACGAGGGCTTTTTGAAGTTTGATTTTGTGGGCGGCGTGGACCGGCGGGTGGCCCTGGGCAAGCCGGTGGAGCTGGGGCCCGGCCGGGTCCCCGGGGTCATCGGGATGAAGGCCATCCACCTGCTCAGCCGGGAGGACATGAAGAAGGTCCCCAAGACCGACGCCCTTTATCTGGACATCGGCGCGTCCAGCCGGGAGGAGGCCCTCTCCATGGTCCCCCTTGGGACCTGCGGGGCCTTTGTGGGCCCGCCGGAGCGCTTTGGGGACGGCCTGTTCAAGGCCAAGGCCATCGACGACCGGGTGGGCTGCGCCGTGATGCTGGAGCTGCTGCGGGAGAAGCTTCCCATGGATGTGACCTTTGCCTTCACCGTGCAGGAGGAGGTGGGCACCCGGGGGGCCTTCGGCGCGGCCTTCTCCGTCACGCCGGAGGTGGCTCTGGTGCTGGAGACCACCACCGCCGCCGACCTGCCCATGGTGGAGGCTCACCGGAAGGTGTGCGCCCCGGGAAAAGGCCCGGTGATCTCCTATATGGACGGGGGGACCATCTATGACCGGGGGCTGTTCGAGGACCTGCGCCGTCTGGCGGAGGAGCACCGGATCCCCTGGCAGACCAAGGAATATATCGCCGGGGGCAACGACGCCCGGACCATCCAGCGCACCAAGTCCGGCGTGCGGGTGGCCGCCCTGTCTGCCGCCGTGCGTTATCTCCACGCTCCGGCCAGCGTGGGCAGCATTTCCGATTTTGAAGCCATGCTGAAGCTGACCCGGCTGTTCCTGGCCGATCAGGCGGCCCGGCTGACGCTGTAACGATTAGGGAGTTGTAACATGGAACTGTTTGAATTGATCCAGACCCTCAACACTGCCCATGGCCCCTCCGGGGACGAGGGCGCGGTGCGGGAGGTCATTGCCGCCCTGGCCCGGCCCCACGCCGACGAGGTGACGGCGGATACCCTGGGGAACCTGATCGTCCGGAAGCGGGGGAGCGGTCCCAAGGTGATGCTGTGCGCCCACATGGACTCCACCGGCCTGATCGTCACCCACATCGAGAAGGAGGGGTTCCTCCGGGTGGGGACCCTGGGCGGGATCGCCGCCCGGGAGCTGCTGTACACCCCGGTGCGCTTCAAAAACGGAGTGCGGGGGGTCATCGTCCCGGAGGAGAAGGCGGAATTCGGCAAGCTGAAGCTGGACGCCTGCTATGTGGACATCGGGGCGAAGGACGAGGAGCAGGCCCGCAGGATGGTCCAGGTTGGAGACACCGCGGTCTATGATACCGCCATATTTTTGAGTGGGGATAAAGTGGTTTCCCCTTACTTGGATAACCGTATCTCCTGCGCTGTGCTCCTGCGGGTACTGGAGGAGTTGGACGCCTGTCCCAACGACCTGTATCTGGTGTTCTCCGCCCAGGAAGAGGTTGGGCTCCGGGGGGCGAGGACGGCGGCCTGGTCGATCGACCCGGACTATGCCCTGGCGGTGGACGTCACTGACGTGGACGACACCCCCGGCTCGGAGAAGCTGGGCACCGTCCGTCTGGGCCAGGGAGCGGCGGTCAAGGTGATGGACCGCTCGGTGATCTGCCACCCTCAGCTGGTGGAGACCCTGGAGCGTCTGGCCGGAGAGAGAGAGGTCCCCGTTCAGCGGGACATCATGCGGGGCGGCGGCACCGACGCGGGGGCCATCCATACCACCCGCATGGGAGTGCTCACAGGAGGCGTTTCCGTCCCCTGCCGGTATATCCACACCCCCACGGAGATGGCTGACCTGGGGGATGCGGCGGCCTGCGTGAAGCTGCTGGCCGCCTTTGCCCAGGAGGAGCTGACCCGGCTGTAATGCCGGGCGAAGCTCCCTCAATATTACAATAGAAACAGGAAGCGTAGAGGAATATGAGTTTACAGATCAGTGAGCGGGTCCGCGCCCTGGGCCGTCAGGCGCAGCAGGACCTGAGAGAGCAGTTTGACCGCATTGACGCCATTGCGGAGGAAAATTCCATCCGGGTGCTGGAGGCCTTCCAGGACCACCGGGTGGCGGAGGGGTATTTTGCCGGCACCACCGGCTACGGCTATGACGACCTGGGCCGGGACAAGCTGGACGAGATCTATGCCCAGCTATTCGGCACAGAGGCCGCCCTGGTGCGCATCCAGTTTGTCAACGGCACCCACGCCATCGCCTGTGCCCTGTATGGGGCCCTGAAAACCGGGGACGTGCTGGTGTCCGCGGTGGGCGCTCCGTACGACACCCTGCTGGGCGTCATTGGAGAGACTGGGAAGGGCCACGGCTCCCTGAAGGACTACGGTGTGGAGTACCGCCAGGTGGAGTTGAAGGACAACAAGCCCGACCTGGAGGGGATGGCCCGGGCGGCCGCAGACCCCCGGGTGAAGGCGGTGCTGATCCAGCGGTCCAAGGGTTACTCCACCCGCGCCTCTCTGTCCGTGGCGGAGATCGGGGAGATGTGCCGGGTGATCCGGGAGGCCAACCCCAACGCCGCCATCCTGGTGGACAACTGCTATGGGGAGTTTGTGGAGACCATGGAACCCACCCATGTGGGGGCCGACCTGGTGGTGGGCTCCCTCATCAAGAACCCCGGGGGCGGCCTGGCCCCCACCGGCGGCTATATCGCCGGCCGCCGGGATCTGGTGGAGGGGGCCGCCCAGCGGCTCACCGTGCCGGGCATCGGTGGGGAGTGCGGCTCCACCCTGGGAAACAACCGCCTGCTGTACCAGGGGCTGTTCCTGGCCCCCCACACGGTGGCACAGGCGGTCAAGACTGCCGTTTTTGCCGCCCGGGTGATGGAGCTGCTGGGCTATGAGACCGAGCCACACTCCAGCGCGGTGCGCCACGACATCATTCAGATGATCCATACCCGGGAGCCGGAGGCTCTGAAAAAGTTCTGCAAGGGCATCCAGTTCGGCGCTCCGGTGGACTCCTATGTCACCCCGGAGCCCTGGGATATGCCGGGCTATGACTGCCCGGTCATCATGGCGGCAGGGGCCTTCATCCAGGGGGCCTCCATCGAGCTGTCCGCCGACGCCCCCATGCGCCCCCCTTACACGGTGTACCTCCAGGGCGGCCTGACCTTCGAGTCGGGCAAGCTGGGGGTGCTGCTGGCGGTGGAGGAGCTGCTGCGGGCATAGTCCAAGCCGGACGGCGCATACCCTCCCCATATCAGGCCGGAGCGGAGAGGGAGGGAGCGCCATGGAGGGGCTGGACCGGATGAGGCGGCGCTGGCGGGCGCGGCGGTCCCCCGGCGGAGGCCGGGGCGGCTGGCTGGCGTCCCTGGCGCTGGGAGCGGCACTGGCCGCCCTGTGCGTGGGGCTGCTGGAGGCCCGCCTGCGGCCCATGGCGGTGACCATCGCCCAGGCCCAGCTCCAGAACGACGCGGCCCGCCTGGTGGAGCGGTGCGTGACGGAGGACCTGGCGGAGCGTGGGCTGACATATGCCGAACTGGTCTCCATCCAGAGGGACACCTCCGGGGCCATCGTCTCCCTCACCACGGACATGGCGGCCATGAACCTGCTGCGGGCGGAGCTGGTGGAGCGGGTGCTGGACGCCCTGGAGGGCGTGGGCGTCCTCCAGCTCCGCATTCCCCTGGGCAGTCTGCTGGACCTGGACGTCCTGTGGGGGCTGGGACCCTCCCTGAAGGTCCACGCCATGGCGGTGGGGACGGCGGACGCCCGGTTTTCCAGCAGCTTTTCCGAAGCAGGGGTCAACCAGACCCTCCACCGCATTGAGCTGGAGCTCACCGTGCCCATGACGCTGCTGCTGCCGGGCGGCCCGGTGGAGACTGAGAGCGTCACCCGCCTGTGCGTGGCGGAGACCGTCATTGTGGGCCGGGTGCCAGACGCCTACCTCCAGATGGAGCGGCCGGGCGGGGGCTGAGGACCCATTTCAAGGTTTACAGAAGAAGAGGAGGTTCCCCATGGACCATTTCGAGGAGCTCCAGGCCCTGCGCCGGGAGCTGGAACAGGCTAATTATGAATACTATGTCCAGGACGCCCCGACCATGTCGGACTACGACTATGACCACAAGCTGCGCCGGCTGGAGGAGCTGGAGGGGGAGCACCCGGAGCTCATCACCCCCGACTCGCCCACCCAGCGGGTAGGGGGGAAGGCCCTGGAGTCCTTCCAGCAGGTGGTCCATCAGGTCCCCCTGGAATCCCTTCAGGATGTGTTCGACTATGACGAGCTGCGCCAGTTTGACCAGCGGGTCCGCGCCGCCGTCCCGGGGGCGGAGTACGACGTGGAGCCCAAGGTGGATGGGCTGTCGGTGGCCCTGGAGTATGAGAACGGCCTGTTCGTCCGGGGGGCCACCCGGGGGGACGGCCAGGTGGGGGAGGATGTGACGGAGAACCTGCGGACCGTCCGGTCCATCCCTCTGCGCATCCCGGACGCCCCCGCCCGGCTCATCGTCCGGGGGGAGGTCTATATGCCCAAAAAGGTGTTCCACGCCCTGAACGAGGAGCGGGAGCGCCGGGGGGAGGCCCTGTTCGCCAACCCCCGGAACGCCGCCGCCGGGTCCCTGCGCCAGCTGGATCCCCGGGTGGCCGCCTCCCGCCGCCTGGACATCGCGGTGTTCAACGTCCAGTGGGCGGAGGGGGAGACCTTCCGAACCCATGTGGAGACGCTGGAATATTTGAAGCAGAAGGGCTTTAAAGTGATCCCGCATTACAGCTGCCGCGGCGTGGAGGATGCCATCGGACAGGTCGCCGCTATCGGAGAGGGCCGGGAGGACTTCCCCTTTGACATCGACGGTGCGGTCATCAAGGTCAACGACCTGGCCCAGCGGGAGCTGCTGGGCAGCACCGCGAAATTTCCCCGCTGGGCGGCGGCCTATAAATATCCCCCGGAGGTAAAGTCCTCCCGGGTACTGGACATCGTGATCCAGGTGGGCCGCACCGGGGTGCTCACCCCCCGGGCGGTGCTGGAGCCGGTTCGCCTGGCTGGGACTACCGTTACCAGCGCCACCCTCCACAACCAGGATTTTATTGCGGAGAAGGACGTGCGCATCGGGGACACCGTCCTGGTGCGCAAGGCGGGGGAGATCATCCCCGAGGTCCTCTCTGTGGAACTGGAGAAGCGCCCGGAGGGTGCCGAGCCCTACCGCTTCCCCCAGACCTGCCCGGTGTGCGGCGCGCCGGTGGAGCGGGACGAGGACGGGGCCCACATCCGCTGCACCGGGGCCGAGTGCCCCGCCCAGCTGCTGCGCAACCTGGCCCACTTTGCCAGCCGGGACGCCATGGACATCGACGGGCTGGGCATCGCGGTGGTGGAGAACCTGGTGAACGCGGGTCTGGTGAAAACGCCGGGGGATCTGTACTTCCTGGACGCCGGCAAGGTGGCGGAACTGGACCGCATGGGAAAGCGGTCGGCCCAGAAGCTGCTGGAGGCCATCGAGCGTTCCAAGACCCGGGACCTGTCCCGGCTCCTGTTTGCCTTCGGCATCCGGCAGGTGGGGCAGAAGGCGGGCAAGGTGCTGGCCGCCCGGTTCCGCACCCTGGACGCACTCCAGAGCGCCACGCTGGAGGAGCTGACCGGGGTGGACGACATCGGGGCCATTACCGCCCAGAGCCTTCTGGACTGGTTTGCCAGCCCCCAGAGCCAGCACCTCATTGGCCGTCTGCGGGAGGCCGGTGTGAACATGGAGGCGGAGGAGCAGGGGAGCGACCAGCGCTTTGCCGGCATGACCTTCGTCCTCACCGGGTCCCTGGAGCGGTTCACCCGGGACGAGGCCTCCAAAATGATCGAGGACCGGGGGGGGAAGGTATCCTCCTCTGTGTCCAAAAAGACATCCTATGTGGTGGCAGGGGCGGCTGCGGGCTCCAAGCTGCGCAAGGCCCAGGATCTGGGGGTGCCTGTGCTCACCGAGGAGGAATTTCTGGCCCTGATGGACTAACTGATATTTGTCCTGGCAAGAAAGTTGTGCTATACTGTACCCGGAAGCGCCCGATGTGCGGCGGGGGAGAGAGGAGAGCGGGATCTCATGAAAAAGGGCTATCTCTATATCATTGTGACCATTGTGATGTTCACCTCCTATGAGGTAGTCCTGCGGTATATCGCGGGGCAGATCAACTCCATGCAGCTGACCCTGTGCCGCTTCTCCGTGGGCTTTCTGATCCTGCTGCCCCTGGCTCTGCGGACCCTGAAGCGCCGGGGAAAGCGCCTGGACGGCCGGAGCATGGCCCGTTTCGCCCTGCTGGGCCTGCTGGGCATCGCTCTGAGTATGCCCATCCTCCACCTGTCGGTTCGGTACGCCGGGTCCTCTGTGGCCGCTGTGCTGTTCAGCTGCAACCCGGTATTTGTCACCTTTTTGGCCTTCTTTCTGCTGAAGGAGCCCATCAAGCCCCGGCATATCTCCGCCCTGGCCCTGGAGATCGCGGGCACCGTGGCTATCATCGACCCATTAGGTCATGCGCTGAACCCCCTCGGGGTGGGGCTGGCCCTGCTGTCCACCCTGCTGTTCTCCCTGTACGGCGTGCTGGGCAAGCGGCGGGTGGCAGAGTACGGCGGCGCGGTGGTCACCTGCTTCAGCTTCCTGTTCGGCAGCCTGATCGTTCTGGGGCTGATCCTGCTCTCCCATGTCCCGGCGGTGGCCCAGGGGATGACGGCCGCCGGCCTGGAGGAGTTCGCCCGCATCCCCATCCTGGCGGGGTACACCCTGGAAAACCTGCCCTACGTTCTGTATGTGTCCGTGGGGGTGGCGGGGATCGGCTTCTGCTGCTACTTCCTCGCCATGGAGCAGCTCCCCGCCAGCGTGGTCTCCCTGGTCTACTTTTTCAAGCCTGCGCTGGCCCCGGTGCTGGCCTGGCAGCTCCACGGCGAGGTGATCCCCGCCAACATGATGGCCGGGATCCTGCTCATCGTGGCGGGCTCCCTGTGCACCATCATTCCCGGGCTTCTGGACGCGCGCCGGAAGCAGCGGGCGTAAGGGCGGGAGACCGTTCCCGGAACGCGGCCCACATCCATACCAAAGAATGAGGAGTGAAACTTATGTCAGTTTCCAAGGTATATTTTACTGATTTTCACACAAAGGCGTTCGGTGATGGACTGCCTACCAAGCTGAAAAAGCTGATCCGGGCGGCCGGGATCCAGAAGCTGGATCTGGACGGCAAGTTTGTGGCCATCAAGATGCACTTCGGCGAGCTGGGCAATGTGAGCTTTCTCCGCCCCAACTATGCCCGGGCGGTGGTGGATGTGGTGAAGGAGCTGGGCGGCCGCCCCTTCCTCACCGACTGCAACACCATGTACCCCGGCAGCCGGAAGAACGCCCTGGAGCACCTGGAGTGCGCCTGGCAGAACGGCTTTACTCCGCTGACGGTGGGCTGCCCCATCCTCGTCGGCGACGGCCTGAAGGGCACCGACGATGTGGAGGTCCCCGTGGCGGGGGGCGAATATGTGGAGAAGGCCAAGATCGGCCGGGCGGTGATGGACGCGGATGTGTTCATCTCCCTGACCCACTTCAAGGGCCATGAGATGACCGGCTTTGGCGGGACCATCAAGAACATCGGCATGGGCTGCGGCTCCCGGGCGGGGAAGAAAGAGCAGCACGCCAGCGGAAAGCCCAAGATCGACCCGGAGGCATGCCGCGGCTGCCGGCGCTGCCAGAAGGAGTGCGCCAACAACGGCCTGGTCTTTGACACCGAGACCGGAAAGATGACCGTGGACCAGGACAGCTGTGTGGGCTGCGGCCGCTGCCTGGGGGCGTGCAACTTTGACGCCATCTACTTCACCAACGACAACGCCCAGGCGGCCCTGAACTGCCGCATGGCGGAGTATACCAAGGCGGTGCTGGACGGGCGGCCCAACTTCCATATCTCCCTGGTGGTGGACGTGTCCCCCAACTGCGACTGCCACGGCGAGAACGACGTGCCCATCCTGCCCAATCTGGGGATGTTCGCCTCCTTCGACCCTCTGGCCCTGGACCAGGCCTGTGTGGATGCCTGCCTGGCGGCGGAGCCCATGCCGGGCAGCCAGCTGGCCCGCCACCTGGCGGAGCCCGGCTTCCACGACCACCACGACCACTTCACCAACTCCACCCCCGAGTCGGAGTGGCGCAGCTGCCTGGAGCACGCGGCCAAGATCGGCCTGGGTTCCCGGGAGTATGAGCTGATCCGCCTCTGACCCGGTCCCGACAGGGGAGGGGCGCGCCCTCCCGGAAAAATCAGACAAGAAAAGGACGATGCACTATGCCCACCAACACATACGAAAGCCCGCTCTCCTCCCGCTATGCCAGCGATGAGATGCTCTACCTCTTTTCCGCCGACAAGAAGTTCTCCACCTGGCGGCGGCTGTGGGTCGCCCTGGCCCGGGCGGAGATGGAGCTGGGCCTGCCGGTCACCCAGGAGCAGGTGGACGAACTGGAGGCCCACATCACCGACATCGACTATGAGAAGGCCGCCCAGTGGGAGAAAAAGCTGCGCCACGATGTGATGGCCCATGTCCACACATACGGGGAGCTGTGCCCCAAGGCCATGCCCATCATCCACCTGGGGGCCACCAGCTGCTATGTGGGGGACAACACCGATGTGATCATCATGCGGGAGGGGCTGGAGCTGGTCCGGAACAAGCTGGTGCAGGTCCTGTCCAGATTGGCGGACTTCGCCCGGGAATACAAGGCCCTGCCCACCCTGGGCTTCACCCACTTCCAGGCGGCCCAGCTGGTCACCGTGGGCAAGCGGGCCACCCTTTGGATGAATGAGCTGCTGATGGACCTGGAGGAGGTGGAGCACCGCATCTCCACCCTGAAGCTGCTGGGTTCCAAGGGGACCACGGGGACCCAGGCCTCCTTCCTGGAGCTGTTCGAGGGCGACCATGAGAAGGTGAAGGAGCTGGAGCGCCGGATCGCGGAGGAGCTGGGCTTCGACGCCGTGGTCCCGGTCAGCGGGCAGACCTACTCCAGGAAAATGGACTACAACGTGCTGTCCACCCTGGCGGGGATCGCCCAGAGCGCCAGCAAGTTCGCCACCGACCTGCGGCTTCTGTGCCACCTGAAGGAGGTGGAGGAACCCTTTGAGAAGAACCAGATCGGCTCCTCCGCCATGCCCTATAAGCGCAACCCCATGCGGTGCGAGCGGATCTGCTCCCTGGCCCGCTATGTGATCGTGGACGCCGGGAACCCCGCTATCACCACTGCCACCCAGTGGTTCGAGCGCACCCTGGACGACTCGGCCAACAAGCGCATCTCCATCCCGGAGGCCTTCCTGGCCGTGGACGCCATCCTGAACATCTATATGAATGTGGCCTCCGGCCTGGTGGTCCACCCCAAGGTCATCCGCCGCCATGTGATGGAGGAGCTGCCCTTCATGGCCAGTGAGAACATCATGATGGACGCGGTGAAGCGGGGCGGCGACCGCCAGGAGCTCCACGAGCGCATCCGGGTCCTGTCCCAGGAGGCGGGGCGGAATGTGAAGGACCTGGGCCTGTCCAACAACCTGATCGACCTGATGGCGGAGGACCCGGCCTTCGGCATGAGCCGGGAGGAGCTCACCGCCCATCTGGAGCCGGAGCGCTACATCGGCCGCTGCCCGGAGCAGGTGGAGGAGTTCCTGTCCCAGGAGATCGCCCCGGTGCTGGAGAAATATGCTGCGGCTCTGGGTGGGAAGGAAACGGAGCTGAAGGTTTGATGGAGAAAGGCGGGCTGCTTTGAAGCATCAAAAGTACGGCGCCTATCTGGCCGCCGGGGTCACCGCCTTCGCGGTGATCGCCGCAGCGATCCTGCTGTTCTTTGTGATCTACCACTTTTCGGCGGTGCGGGCCCTGTTGGAGCTGCTGGCCTATATCCTGCGGCCCATCTTTTATGGGCTGGTGCTGGCCTTTCTGCTGCTGCCCGTCCACCGGCAGATCTACTCCTTTCTTGCCGCGCTGTGTGAGGGAGTGGCGGAGCGCGGGGGACGGAAGCGCGCCGCGCTGAATTTTCTGGCCATTGTGCTCAGTCTTATTTTTGCGGTACTGGTGGTCTATGTGCTTCTGGCCATGGTGCTGCCCCAGTTGTACCTCAGCATCGTGGGGCTGGTGAACGCGGTCCCGGAGTACATTCGGATCATGCAGCAGTGGCTGCTGGACTTTTTGGCGGACAATCCGGAGATCCAGACGGCGGTGCTGCCCTATTACAACTCCCTGGCCCAGTCGGTAGAGCAGTGGCTCAGCTCCGACATGCTCCCCAACCTGGAGTCGGTGAACAGCACACTGGACTGGCTGAAGGCCGAGATCCTGCCCCAGCTCACCGGCGTGGTGAGCAGCGTCTCCTCCGGCGTGGTGGCCCTGGCGCTGCTGTTGAAGGACATCCTGATTGCGATTATCGTCTCAGTCTATCTGCTGGCAAGGAAGGATGTCTTTGCCGCTCAATCCAAGAAGATCGTGTACAGCGTGTTCCGCACTGATGTGGCGGATCTGCTGGTGGAGGAGACCCGGAGCGCCTACCGCATCCTCAGCGGATTTATCAACGGCAAGCTGGTGGACTCCCTAATCATCGGCATTATCGCCCTGGTGTGCTGCAATCTGTTCCGGTTCCCGTACCCTATGCTGTTGGCAGTGATCATCGGGGTGACCAACATCATCCCGTTCTTCGGCCCCTTCATCGGGGCCATCCCCTGCGCGCTGCTGATCCTGCTGGTCAGTCCCCTGAAGTGCCTGTATTTTGTCATCTTCATCTTTGTGCTCCAGCAGTTTGACGGCAACATCCTGGGCCCCAAGATCCTGGGGGACTCCACAGGGCTGGCCTCCTTCTGGGTGCTGTTCTCCATCCTGCTGTTCGGCGGCCTCTTCGGCTTTGTGGGCATGGTGCTGGGTGTTCCGGTATTCGCCATGTTTTACAGCGTGGTCAGCCGACTGGTGCGCTGCGGCCTGAAAAAACGCGGGCTGCCCCTGGAGACCGAGCAGTACCTGGGGCGGACCGGACCGCTGGCCGGAACAGGTCCAGGGGTGGAGGACTCCGGGACCCGGTGAGCCGGTCCATATCCCTTTATCCGCCCGGAGAGGCGGACAAGTTAAAAAACAAAGCTGCGGCCCGTACGTTCAAACGCACGGGCCGCAGTTTTTTCATTGCGGTTATGAAGTATCAAGAAGAGTGTCTTACAACTGGGTGGTCAGGACCTTCTTCAGACGGGCGAAGCGGGGCAGACCGTTGACCCGGGGAGCCTTGGCGTCGCCCTGGATCAGGGGGAGGACATAGTCGATGAACTGCTGGTTGACGCCGTTGCCCGCCTCATTGATCCACTCGCGGGGGACCTTCTTCTCGAAGTTGGCCACGATGTCCAGGGGCTCCAGAATGGTCTCACAGCGGTAGCCGTCCTCGCCGCGGGTGCAGCGGAAGGCCACCATCTTATCGGTAAAGCCCTCCACGGCGGCCTGGACCGCGGCGGAGCCGGCCAGCAGAGCCTCCTCCGCGTCGGTCTCAGAGTCCAGATGGGCACCGCAGCGCTGGAGGAGGGAGAGCTCGATGCCACGGACCTTCACACCGAAGGCCTCCTTCACCGCGGAAGCCAGGTGGGAGGCCAGACCGCCCAGCTGGGCGTGGCCGAAACCATCGGTGGCAGAGGTCTTGGCCTCGGAGACAAAGGTGCCGTCGGCGTAGTGGATGCCCTCGGACACGGCCACCAGGCAGTTGCCGCTCTTCTCATAGACAGACTTGACATCGGCCAGGAAGCGCGCCATGTCGAAATCGGTCTCAGGCAGATAGACCAGGTCGGGGCCGCAGCCGGTGAGGGAGGCCAGGGCGGCGGAGCCGGCCAGCCAGCCGGCGTGGCGGCCCATGATCTCGATGATGGTGACCATGCCGGTGTCATAGACATGGGCGTCCTGCCAGACCTCGGCGCAGGAGGTGGCGATGTACTTGGCGGCAGAGGCGAAGCCGGGGCAGTGGTCGGTGCCGTTCAGATCGTTGTCGATGGTCTTGGGTACGCCCATGATGCGGCACTCATAGCCCACCTTCTGCATATACTTGGAGATCTTGTTGCAGGTGTCCATGGAGTCGTTGCCGCCGTTGTAGAAGAAGTAGCGGACGTCGTACTTTTTGAAGATCTCCAGAATACGCCGGTAATCGGCGTCGTCCACATCGGGGTCGGCCAGCTTATAGCGGCAGGAGCCCAGGGCAGAGGAGGGAGTGAACTTCAGCAGATCCAGTTCCACGGAGTCCTCCTGTCCCATATCGTACAGCTTGTCCTCCAACACGCCCTTGATTCCGTGGGCGGCCCCCAGAACGTGGGTGATGCAGTCAGCCTTCAAAGCGGTCTGAATCACGCCCTGAGCACTGGCGTTAATAACTGCGGTAGGACCTCCGGACTGGCCAATGATGCAGGCGCCGGTCAGTTGCTTCATGTTTGCTTCCTCCTAAAGTGTCAAATTTGGATCCAAAATCAGCTTAGCCCAAAATTCTAGCTTAAATTGTAGCACACACCCTTGTATTTTTCAATCGGTAATGGTACAATATGAATTGTAAAAATATTTCAAGGAGATGGTCAATATGCCATTGGTTACCACGACTGAAATGTTCAAGAAGGCCTATGACGGCGGTTACGCCATCGGCGCCTTCAATGTCAACAACATGGAGATCGTTCAGGGTATCACCGAGGCTGCTCAGGAGGAGAAGGCTCCCCTGATCCTGCAGGTGTCCAAGGGCGCCCGCGCCTATGCCAACCACACCTATCTGGTGAAGCTGGTGGAGGCCGCTGTGATCGAGTGCCCCGATATCCCCATCGCGCTGCATCTGGACCACGGCCCTGATTTTGAGACCTGTAAGGCCTGCATCGACGGCGGCTTCACCTCCGTGATGATCGACGCCAGTTCCAAGCCCTTTGAGGAGAATATTGCCATCACCAAGAAGGTCGTCGAGTACGCCCACGACCACGGCGTGGTGGTCGAGGCGGAGTTGGGCACCCTGGCCGGCGTGGAGGACGATGTGAAGGTCTCCGCCGAGGATTCCTCCTACACCCGCCCCGAGGAGGTGGAGGAGTTCGTGACCAGAACCGGCTGCGACTCCCTGGCCATCGCCATCGGCACCAGCCACGGCGCCTATAAGTTCACCCCTGCCCAGTGCACCCGCAACGAGAAGGGCATCCTGGTCCCGCCTCCCCTGCGCTTCGATGTGCTGGAGGAGGTCTCCAAGCGCCTGCCCGGCTTCCCCATCGTGCTCCACGGCTCCTCCAGCGTGCCACAGGAGTATGTGAAGATGATCAATGAGCACGGCGGAAAGATGCCCGACGCCATCGGCATCCCGGAGGAGGAGCTGCGCCACGCCGCCGAGCTGTCCGTGTGTAAGATCAACATCGACTCCGATCTGCGCCTGACCATGACCGGCACCATCCGCAAGTTCTTTGAGGAGCACCCCGACAAGTTCGACCCCCGCGAGTACCTGAAGCCCGCCCGCGCCAACATCAAGGATCTGGTCCGACATAAGCTGATCCACGTCCTGGGCTGCGCCGGCAAGGCCTGATCCGGTCCCGCGCCGCAGCATCTGATATACCATGAAAAAGGAGCGCTTCGGCGCTCCTTTTCTATGGCATTTTTTGGAATCTCTGATAGAATAGGTTCATAAAAGAAAGCATCAGGGAGTGAGGCGCAAAATGGATCGTCATTTCTTTTTTCTGGCTTACCTCACCGCCAACAAACAGCAGAGGCGATGGCTGGTCATAATATGGGCCGTCGTTCCCCTTCTTTTTGCTTTGGCAATGTTCTTGACCCTCAGCCCATATCGCGGAATATCATATCAATATCAGGAGTCTTATCCAATCGTTGGGACCGAAAACCGGCAGCTGTGGACCTTGAAGGGTTCTGAGTTGGTTACCCTGTTTAATGAAAATCTCCCTGACACAGCGCCTGAACTCTCCTATTTACACGAACCAACGCCGTCCGACCGTCAGATCATGCTGACGGATAATGGTAAGACGTGGTCTATTGTATTTAGACAGGTTCCGGAAGACGCAGCCAGCATCTATTTCTGGTCCAAACAGCCGGAAATAGATGCGTGGCTTGGCAATGTAGAGGATGTGAAGCTCTCGCTGTATCACACCTCCGCCCAGGACATTCTCTTAAATGAGCAGTATGCTCGATGTCTCATCAACATCTTCACCCCTGGTGCGGAGGACTATGTTGTCCGCCGCCTTCACCTTTCCCGTCCCCTTACGTCCGGCTACAAACGAGTTAAGACCGGCGATGTTCTTTATACACATAAAGGTGGAACCTCTCCTGTACTTATCATTGAGCCTGATTGCAGAAATTGGCCTCCAGACCGTTGATCTTCGCCCCCAGCCGGGGGCGGCTTTTTTGTCCTGTTTCGTTCCGCCTCTTGAAGCCCTCCGGCGGCCGGTGCGGAAGAATTCCGCAAAATTGGACGCTCCGGCTTGTCTATTGCCGGGGATTGTGATAAAATACATGGTCAGCGTGTAAACTGTAAACATGATCCAGATCCTTGATAAAGGTGGTTTGATAACATGAAGATCGTAGTATTGGCCGGTGGACTCAGCCCGGAGCGGAACGTCTCCCTGTCCTCCGGCGCCATGGTATGCGAGGCTCTGCGCTCCAAGGGGCACCAGGTGGCCCTGGTTGACCTGTTCTTCGGCATGGAGGGGACCGATCAGACGGTGGACCCCTTCCAGGCCCCCATTCCCCAGGCGTTCAAGAGGGTGAGCCCTCAGGCGCCCGACCTGGAGCAGGTGCGGGCCAGCCGCAGCGACCGGAGCCCTTCTCTCATCGGTCCCGGGGTGCTGGAACTGTGCGCCGGGGCGGATGTGGTCTATCTGGCTCTCCACGGGGCCTGCGGAGAGGACGGACGCATCCAGGCCGCTCTGGACCTGCTGGGGGTGCCCTACACCGGCTCCAACTGCCTCAGCTCCGCCATCGCTATGGACAAGGATATGACCAAGCGCCTGGTGGCCGATCAGGTGCGCACCCCCCGCTGGCAGACGGTGACCGTCACAGCGGACAATCTGGACGTCCTGACGGAGGAGACCGCCCTTCCCGCGGTGGTAAAGCCCATTGCCAGCGGCTCCTCCATCGGCGTGACCATCGCCCACACCCGGGAGGAGCTGCGCCGGGGCCTGGAGGAGAGCGTCCGTTTGGGCGGACGCACGGTCCTGGAGCAGTACATCAAGGGGCGTGAGATCCAGGTGGCAGTGCTTAACGGCCGGGCGCTGCCCTCCATTGAGATCATCCCCCAGGCGGACTTCTATGACTACGCCAACAAGTACCAGCCCGGTGCCGCCCGGGAGGTGTGTCCCGCAGAGATTCCACCGGAGTGGGAGAAGGCAGTGGGAGAGGCGGCCCTGGCCGTGTTCCGCACCATCGGCCTGTCCGTCTATGCCCGGGCCGACTTCATCGTGACCGAGGACGGGACCCCCTATTTCCTTGAAATCAACACGCTGCCCGGCATGACTCCTACCAGCCTGGTGCCCCAGGAGGCGGCGGCGGTTGGTATCGGCTATGCCGACCTGTGCCAGACCATCGTGGAGGCCTCTCTGGAGGCCCGGCGGGAAGGAGTTTAAGGGCAGATGGAAGCCATCACAGTACGGGACCTGCTCACCGCCGTGGGCGGTACGCTGATCGGGCCGGAAACCAGTCTGGACCGGACGGTCAGCAGCGTGGATACAGACAGCCGGGACATCCACCCCGGTTCCCTGTTCCTCCCCCTGGTGGGGGAGCGCTTCGACGGCCACACCTATATCGGCTCCGCCCTGGAGGCGGGAGCCGCCGGATGCCTCACTGCCCGGGAGCCGGAGCACTATCAGGAGGGACGCTTCTACATCAAGGTAGAGGACACCCAGCGCGCCCTGCGGGACCTGGCCTTCTGGTACAAGGAGCAATTCCGGATCCCCTTCGTGGGGGTGACGGGCAGTGTGGGCAAGACCACAGCCAAGGACATGATCGCCTCGGTCCTGTCCGTGAAGTACAAGGTCCTCAAGACGGAAGGGAACTTCAACAACAACGTGGGCCTGCCCCTGACCCTGCTCCGGCTGGACCGCAGCGTTCAGATCGGCGTGGTGGAGATGGGGATGGACCGGTTTGGGGAGATCGATTACCTGGGTGACATCGTCCGCCCGGAGGTGGGGGTCATCACCAACATCGGCGACGCCCACATCGAGCGGCTGGGCAGCCGGGAGAACATCTTCCGGGCCAAGTGTGAGCTGCTGCCCCACATCCGCAAGGAAAACGGCCTGCTGATCCTCAACGGGGACGACGCCCTCCTGTCCACCCTTCGGGGCCGGACCCCGGTGCCCGCGGTGTTCTGCGGCAGCGGGGAGGGCCTGGAGTACCGGGCCCAGTCGGCCAGCAGCGAGGGGCTGGACTCCCTGCGCAGCCGTCTCACCACGCCGGCCATGGACCGGGAGGTGTGCATCCCCGCCCTGGGCAGCCACATGATCTATCCCACCCTCATCGCCGCGGCGGTGGGGGAGCACTTCGGCCTGACAGCCGATGAGATCGAGCAGGGGATCGCCCGCTTCGTCCCCACCCGGATGCGGATGAATCTGGTGCAGCGGGGGAACGGGATCACCATTCTGGACGACACCTACAACGCCAATCCCCAGTCCATGCGGGCGGCCATCAGTGTGCTGGCGGACAGCCGCAGCGCCTGGAAGCTGGCGGTCTTGGGGGATATGTTCGAGCTGGGGCCTTACTCGCCCGCCCTCCACACCGGAGTGGGGGAGTACCTGGGCAAGCGGAAGATCGACTGCCTGGTTGCGGTGGGCGATCAGGCCCGCTACCTGGCGGAGGGGGCACAGTCTGCCGGCATGACCGCCGTCTATCCCTGCGCGGACAAGAAGGCCGCCCGGGAGATCCTCCCAGGGCTGATCCGGCCGGACAGCACCATCCTGGTCAAGGCATCCCGGGGGATGCGGATGGAGGAGCTGGTGGACCAGCTTCTGGAGCTGACGCCGGAGCAATAAGAAAAAACTGCCGCCCCTTCAGTCAGGGAGGGGCACATCAATCAAACCAAAGAGGACGCTATGATCGACATATCTGTCTCCAACCTGGTGAAAGAGTTTGAGGTTGGCACGAAAATTTTAGATGGGCTCACCTTCCAGGTGGACACTGGGGAGCGGGTGGGCCTGCTGGGTCCCAACGGCTGTGGCAAGACCACGCTGCTGCGCATCCTCACCGGCGCGATGGACTATGACGAGGGCGAGGTGATGATCGCCCCGGGAAAGCGGATGGGCTTGATCTCCCAGATCCCGGTCTACCCGGAGGGCTATACCGTGGAGGATGTGCTGGCCACCGCCTTTGAGCCCCTGCGCAAAATGGAGGACGAGCTGGCCCGGCTCACCCGGGAGATGGCCTCTGGCACGGACCCGGCCCTGATGTCCCGGTATGACAAGCTCACGACGGCCTATGAGGCGGCCGGAGGCTATGAGACGGACACCAGGATTAACAAAGTGTGCAACGGACTGTCCATCCCACAGGCCATGCGGGAGCAGCTGTTTGAAAGCCTGTCCGGCGGGGAAAAGACCCGGGTGAACCTGGCCCGTCTGATCCTGGAGGACACCGACATCCTGCTGCTGGATGAGCCGACGAACCACCTGGACCTGCGGGCCACCGAGTGGCTGGAGGAGTATCTGGGCAAGTTCAAGGGGACGGTGCTCACCGTCTCCCACGACCGTTATTTTCTGGACCAGGTGGTGGACCGCATCATCGAGATCCAGGAGGGCCGGGCGGAATTTTACCAGGGCAGTTACAGCTTCTACGCCGTGGAGAAGGAGCGCCGCTATGAGGAGAAGCTGAAGCAGTACGAGAAGGAGCAGGCCAAGATCGAGCAGCTGGAGAAGGCCGCAGAGCAGATGCGGGTGTGGGCCTATTCCGGAATGGACAAGACCTTTAAGCGGGTCAAATCCATGGAGAAGCGCATCGAGCGGATGCGGGTCACCGACCGCCCCAAAAAGGAGCGGAAGATGGAGGTCCGCTTCGGAGAGCGGGAGTTCCGCGGAGACGAGGTGCTGACCATCAAGGGCCTCACCAAGGGCTTCGGCGGGCGCACCCTCTTTTCCGGCCTGGGGCTGGAAGTGGCCGGCGGCGAGCGCATCGCCCTGATCGGAGACAACGGCAGCGGCAAGACCACGCTGCTGAAAATGATCCTGGGCGAGGAGGCGCCAGACGGCGGTAAGGTCCGGATGGGGCCGACTGTAAAGGTTGGATACCTGCCGCAGTACGTCCACTTTGACCACCCGGAGCGCAGCCTGGTGGACACCCTGATCTACGCCCAGGACTGCACTGCCCAGTCGGCGCGGAACCGGCTGGCGGCGTTCAAATTCCGGGGCGAGGATGTGTTCAAGCCGGTATCCGCCCTGTCCGGCGGCGAGCAGAGCCGTCTGCGCCTGTGTATGCTGATGGACGAAAAGATCAATCTGCTGGTGCTGGACGAGCCCACCAACCACCTGGACATTCAGAGCCGGGAGTGGATCGAGGAGGCGGTGGAGGAATACGAGGGGAATCTGCTCTTCGTCTCCCATGACCGGTACTTTATTGACCGCTTTGCCAGCCGGATCTGGCTGCTGGAAAATGGACAGATCACGGATTTCCGCGGGACCTATCAGGAGTTCCAGGCGGCCCGGGCCCGGGGCGCGGCGGGGCAGGCGGCCTCAGACACCGTCCCCGCGCCAGCAAAGGCGGCGGAGCCGGAGCGGAAAAAAGAGAAGCCCAAGCGGCCTGGCGGGACCAAGAACCTGGAAAAAGAGGTGACCGCCGCCGAGCGGGCGGTGGCCAAGGCGGAGGAGGCCATGGACGCCCTCTCCCTCCAGATCGAGGAGGCCTCCGCGGACTATCTGAAGCTTCAGGAGCTGTACGAGCAGCGGGAAGCTCTGGAGGCGGAGCTCCAGGGGCTCTATGACCGCTGGGAGACCTTGTCCGCCCAGCTGGAAGAGGCGAGGGGGTAAAAGCAATTGAAGCAGAGAAAGGATAAAGGAAAATGCCTTGTCGAGTGGATCCGGGCTCTGCTGGCTTTGATCCTGGTGGGAGTTCTGTCCTTCTGCGGCCTGTTCGCCTGTGTGATGTACGGCGCATACGACCACATCCAGGGGGAGCCGGAGGTCATGGTGATCCTGGGCTGTCAGGTGCGTCAGGACGGGCCCTCAGTGCTGCTGCGGGACCGGCTGGATGAGGCCCTGGACTATCTGGAGGACCACCCGGATATGACGGTGGTGGTCTCCGGCGGCCAGGGGCCGGACGAGCCCACCAGAGAGGCCCAGGCCATGGCCGACTATCTCACCGCCCACGGAGTGGAGGAGGAGAAGGTGCTCCTGGAGCCGGACTCCCACAACACCGCCCAAAATTTAGACTATTCCAGACGGCTGCTGGACCGGGAGGGGATCGACACCTCGGACGGAGTGCTGTTGGTGTCCAACGGCTTTCACCTGACCCGGGCCAGGATGCTGGCGGAGCGGGCGGGCTTTGAGCAGGTCTCCACGTTGGCGGCCCCCGCCAGCCATTTGCCCTCCCGGCTGTATATGTATGTCCGGGAGCCGCTGGCCCTGGTGAAGTCCTTCCTGTTCGACCGGGCAGGTTAGGCGCTAAGAGTTGGGAATTAGGAATGAGGAATTTGGCGGCCTGCGGCCGCCCGTTGAAGATCCAATGCTGGAGGTTCCTATGCTGGAGAAACTTGCCGCCATTGAGGCAAAATACAGCCAGATCGAGGCACGACTGGCCGCCCCGGAGACCTATGACGACCCCGCCGCGGTGGCCCGTCTGAATAAGGAGCAGAATGAACTGAGCCCGGTGGTGGAAACCTATCGAAGCTATCTGGCCGCCCGGGAGCGCCTGGCTCAGGCAGAGGAGCTGCTGTCCGACCCGGAGATGAGAGAGCTGGCTCAGGAGGAGCTGCTCCAGACCAACGCGGAGCTGGAGCGGCTGGAGGGACAGCTTCAGCTCCTGCTCCTGCCCAAGGACCCCAATGACAACAAGAATGTCATTGTGGAGATCCGGGCCGGCGTGGGCGGGGAGGAGGCGGCCCTGTTCGCCCACTCCCTGTACCGGATGTACTCCATGTACGCCGAGCGCAGCCGCTGGAAAACAGAGGTGGACAGCCTGAGTGAAACAGAACTGGGTGGGATCAAGGAGATCTCCTTTACAATAGAAGGGGAGGGGGCCTGGTCCCGACTCAAGTTTGAAAGCGGGGTCCACCGGGTCCAGCGGGTGCCGGAGACCGAGTCCGGCGGACGGGTCCACACCTCCACCGCCACTGTGGCGGTGCTGCCTGAGATGGAGACGGTGGACGTCCAGCTCAACCCGGCGGACGTGGAGATGCAGGTGTTCCGCGCCTCCGGCGCCGGGGGACAGCACGTGAACAAGACCTCCTCTGCGGTGCGTCTGATCCACCGGCCAACGGGTATGGTGGTGGAGTGCCAGCAGGAGCGCAGCCAGTTCCAGAACCGGGACAAGGCCATGCGCCTTCTGGCCTCCCGCCTGTACGAGGCGGAGCAGGAGAAGGTGGAGGGGGCGTACACCGCCCAGCGCCGTAGCCAGGTGGGCACCGGGATGCGGAACGAGCGGATCCGGACCTATAACTTTCCCCAGGGGCGGGTCACCGACCACAGAATTGGCTTGACCTTATACAAAATTGATACTATCATGGATGGCGACCTCAATGAGGTCATCAACGCGCTGGTGACCGCCGACCAGGCGGAGCGTCTCCGTTCCCAGGGGACGGACTGATCTCCGGCGCGTCCGGCAAACAGAAAAAAGGAGAAATACCATGGAACTCTACATTCATTATCAGCAGCTGCCCCAGGGCAAGGAGCTGGCCGACGTTGTGGGCGAGCTGAACGAGGTGCTGGAGGATAACGGCTCCGTCTGCGGCGGCCGTCAGGGCCGCATCGACCTGGACCTGGAGGACGAGCGGGTGAACCCCAAATATGCGCAGATCGCGGTGAAGGCATACCTCCAGCGGGCCGGATTTTCCAGGGAAACCGCCATTGAGATCGGCGGCATGGAAATCGGGATCTATGAGTGAGGCCGGACCATGTATCCCTATGTGATCTTTGATCTGGACGGCACCCTGCTGAACACCATCGACGACCTGGCAAATGCGGGCAACCACGTCTGCCGCCTTCATGGCTGGCCGACCCACTCCGTGGACGAATTCAAGCGAATGGTAGGCAACGGTATCCCCAAGCTGGTGGAGCGCTTTGCACCGGAGGGGACCGGGGCGCCTGTTCTGGAGCAGGCCCTGGGGGAGTTCATGGCCTGGTACGGTGTCCACAAGGCGGACCAGACCGCGCCCTATCCCGGGATGCTCCAGGCGGTCCGGCGGCTGAAGGAGGCGGGTGTGTCCATCGCGGTGCTGTCCAATAAGGCTGACGAGATGGCCGGACCCGTGGTGGAGGGCTATTACCCCCAAATTTTCCCTCTGGTGCAGGGGGCGCTCACCGGCATCCCCACCAAGCCGGACCCCACGCTGCTGCACAGGTTGATGGAGCGGATGGGGGCGTCCCAGGAGAACACCCTGTTCGTGGGGGACAGCAATGTGGACATCCAGACGGCCAAGAACGGCGGTCTGACCAGCTGCGGCGTTCTGTGGGGCTTCCGGTCCCGCCAGGAGCTGGAGCAGGAGGGGGCCGACTATCTGGCCTCCACACCGGAGGATCTGCTGACCCTGATCCTGGGGGAGAAGGGCGGCCGGGAGACCCGTCACCTGGGGCCGGAGGATGTGGAGGAGGCCGCGGCTATCCTCCGCTCCGGCGGTCTGGTGGGCATCCCCACGGAGACGGTGTACGGACTGGGGGCCAACGGCCTGGATCCGGAGGCGGTGGCCCATATCTTTGAGGCCAAGGGCCGCCCCCAGGACAACCCCCTGATCCTGCATATCCCCTCGGCGGACCATCTGGAGCGGTATTGTGCGGACATCCCTCAGTCCGCCTTTGACCTGGCCCGGGCCTGCTGGCCGGGGCCGCTGACCATGATCCTGAAGCGCAGGCCCATCGTGCCCGATGTGGTGACGGCTGGGATGGATACGGTGGGGATGCGCTGTCCCTCCCACCCGGTGTGCCGGGCGATCCTCCAGGCGGCAGAGGTGCCGGTGGCAGCCCCGTCGGGCAACACTTCCGGGCGGCCCAGCCCAACTACCGCCGCCCACATGGCGGAGGACATGGACGGAAGGATCGACGCCATCGTGGACGGCGGTCCCTGCTCCGTGGGGGTGGAGTCCACCATCGTGGACCTGACGGAGACCCCGCCCCGGCTGCTGCGGCCCGGCGGTATCACGCTGGAGCAGCTGGAGTCCGTCCTGGGCCGGGTGGAGGTGGACCAGGCGGTCACCCGGCTGATGTCCGCGGGAGAAAAGCCCCGGGCCCCGGGAATGAAGTACCGCCACTACGCCCCCAAGGCGCCGGTGACAGTGGTGGCCGGTCCGCCGGAGCGCACTGCGGAGCACATCGCCCGCAGCCTGACGCCGGGGGACGGCGTGATCTGCTTTGACGAGTTTGCTGGGGAGTTCCCCGGCTGTCAGATCCAAAGGATGGGCCCGGCGGGAGACAAATCCGCCCAGGCCCGCCATATTTTCGACGCCCTTCGGGCCTTCGACCACACGGAGGTCCCCCGGATCTGGGCCCAGTGTCCTGATCCGTCCGGTTTGGGGCTGGCCATCAACAACCGCCTGAACAAGGCGGCTGGATTCCATATCGTGGAAGTCAAATAAACACAAAGGAATGAGAATCACATATTATGATGAACTATACGATCAAACAGAACGTGGCCGTGGTCCGGCCTGACTACCCTCTGTCCGACGGCCAGGATGCGGCCAAGCTGATCAACGCGGTGCGTTTTCAGACGGGCTGCACCGCTATGCTGATGGACCGCAGTTCCTTCGTTCCGGAGCTGTTCACGCTGTCCAGCGGCGTGGCGGAGCAGGTGCTCAAGCCCTTTACTCAGAACAAAATGCGGCTGGCCATCGTGGGTGATTTTTACGACTGCTACCAGACCTCCATGCGGAACTTTATCTTTGGCTGCAACCGGGGCGACCAGGTGGGTTTTTGGGAGAACGAGCAGGAGGGTCTGGCCTGGCTGACCCGGAAGCGCTGAGATGGTCCTGATCGGCATCACCGGCCCCACTGGGGCGGGGAAAACCACCCTTCTGCGGGAGGTAGAGGCCCTGGGAGGCGCGGTCATCGACTGCGATGCGGTATACCACGAGCTTTTGGAGCACGATCCCATCCTGCAGCATGAGCTGGAGCGGCGCTTCGGTCCCCTGAGAGGGGAGAACGGCTCCATCGACCGCAAGCGGCTGGGGGCCATCGTGTTCGGTGACCCGGAGAAGCTGGCACAGCTCAATGCGGTGGCCCAGACAGCCACCGTGGACCGGACCCGGGCGCTGGTGGAGGAGTGCCGGCGGCAGGGGAGAGCCCTGGCCGCCATCGACGCCATCGCACTGGTGGAGAGCGGGCTGGACCGCCTGTGTTCCGCCACCGTGGCAGTCACCGCCCCGCCGGAGGTGCGGGTGCGCCGGATCATGGCCCGGGAGGGGATCCCGGAGGACTACGCCTGGTCCCGGGTGCGGGCCCAGAAGCCGGAGGAGTATTTCCGCGGGCATTGCGGCCATGTTCTGGTGAACGACTGCGCCAGCGCGGAGGAATTTTCCGTCCGGGCCAAGGCGCTGCTCCAGACGATCTTACAGCAGACGACGAAGGAGGTCTGAACCATGAAGGAACAGGAGAACAGCCGGGGCGAGCAGCTGCGGAAGGCCCTGAGCTATACGAAGAAAAACGGCTATGACCGGGTGGACCGGGCGGAGCTGGAGGCCATGGACGCCTACTGCACCGGCTATAAGCAGTTTCTGGACGCCGGCAAGACGGAGCGGGAGTGTGTGGACCGGACCATCGCTCTGGCGGAGGCCGCCGGTTTCCGTGCCTACCAGCGCGGGATGGCGCTCAAGCCGGGGGACAAGGTGTACCGGGCCAACCGGGGCAAGGCGGTCATGCTGGCGGTGCTGGGCCGCCGGGGGCTGGACCAGGGCGTGAACATCGCCGCGGCCCATATCGACTCCCCCCGCCTGGACCTGAAGCAGAATCCCCTGTATGAGGCGGATGAGCTGGCCTTCCTCAAGACCCACTACTACGGCGGCTTGAGAAAATACCAGTGGGTCACCATCCCCCTGGAGCTCCACGGCGTGGTGGCCCTCAAGAGCGGCCAGGTGGTCCGGGTCTCCGTGGGCAACGGGGAGGGGGATCCCCTGTTCACCGTGGACGACCTCCTGCCCCACCTGGGGGCGGAGCAGTCCAGAAAGCCCCTGGGAGAGGCCATCCCCGCGGAGAGCCTGAATATCCTGGTGGGCAGCCGCCCCCTGGCGGATGACGAGGGGAGCGACCGGGTCAAGCTGTCCATCCTGGAGCTGCTGAACCGGAAGTACGGCATCGTGGAGGAAGACTTCATCTCTGCGGAGCTGTCCGCCGTTCCGGCCTTCCGGGCCAGCGACGTGGGCTTTGACCGCTCTCTCATCGGGGCCTACGGCCACGACGACCGGGTGTGCGCCTACGCCTCCCTGGCGGCCATCCTCCAGCTGAACGACCCGGAGCGCACTGCGGTGTGTATGCTGGCGGACAAGGAGGAGATCGGCTCCGAGGGGGTCACTGGCATGAAATCCGCCGCCTTCGACACCTTTATGGAGGATCTGTGCCAGAGCCAGAACGTGCCCCTGCGGGCCTGCTATGAGCGCTCCTTCTGCCTGTCCGCCGATGTGACGGCGGCCTATGACCCCAATTTTGCCGAGGTGTACGAGAAGCGGAACAGTGCCCTGGTGAACTGTGGCATGGGCCTGTGCAAGTACACCGGGGCCCGGGGCAAGTCCGGGGCCTCCGACGCCTCTGCGGAGCTGGTGGCGTATGTGCGCGGCGTACTGGACCGGGCGGATGTGGTCTGGCAGATGGCCGAGCTGGGCAAGGTGGACGCCGGCGGCGGCGGCACTGTGGCCATGTTCATGGCGGAGCGGAACATCGACACCCTGGATGCCGGGGTTCCGGTGCTGTCCATGCACTCCCCCTTTGAGACGGTGGGGAAGCTGGACTGCTATATGACCTTCAAGGGCGTGAAAGCCATTTACGAGGCAAAATAAGGACAAAATGGGGCCGCTGTTCAGCGGCCCCGTTTTATGAGGAGGACGAGACTTTGGGAAAACGGATCTTAGGGTGGTTCCGGCGTGACACAGTGTTGACCATCTCACTATGCCTGGCTGTATCCTCCTGTCTGATCGAGCCCCCCGGACCGGGCTACCTGAGCTACATCGATTGCAACACCCTGATCACGCTGTTCTGCCTGATGCTGCTGGTGGAGGGGCTGCGGGAGGAGCAGTTTCTCCAGTATGCAGCCGCCCGGGTGCTCTCCAGGGTGCGGACTGTGCGGGGCTTGTTGGCCACCCTGGTGTTCCTGTGCTTTGTGGGCAGTATGCTGATCACCAACGATGTGGCCCTGATCACCTTCGTCCCCCTGGGCATGATGATGCTGGAGATGGCCAGTCAGCGGAAACGGCTGTGCTTTGCTGTGGCGCTGATGACCATTGCGGCCAATCTGGGCAGTATGTTCACCCCCATCGGCAACCCCCAGAATCTCTATCTGTTCTCCCTGTCCGGCCTGTCTCTGCCGGAGTTTCTGGGGCTCACCGCGCCATATACAGTGGGCGCGGCCCTGCTGCTCCTGCTGTGCGTCCGCTTCGGCTGCGGGCACGGAACGCTGTCCATCCGCCTGGGGGAGGCGCCGCCACTCCGCCAGGGACCGGTGTGTTTTTATCTCGGCCTCTTTCTGCTGTGTGTGGCGGCGGTGGGCGGAATGGTGCCCCATGGGGTCCTGCTGGCAGTGGTGACGGCCCTTCTGCTGTGGAAGGACCGGAGGCTCTTTGCCCGGATCGACTATTCTCTGCTGTTTACCTTCGTGTTCTTTTTTATCTTTGTAGGCAATATCAAGCAGCTGGAGGGGCTCCAGGTGTGGATCCGCGGGGCGCTGGAGGGCCGGGACCGGCTGCTCGGGGTGGTCCTCAGCCAGGTCATCAGCAACGTCCCCGCCGCCATGCTCCTGTCCGGATACAGCAGCGACCTGAGAGAGCTCATCATCGGGGTGGACCTGGGAGGGCTGGGGACGCTGATCGCCTCCATGGCCAGCCTGATCTCCTACAAGCAGCTGGTGGAGCGGGAGCCGGAGCTGCGCAGCCCCTATCTGAAGCTGTTCACCCTGCTCAATCTGGGCTTTTTGGCTGTGCTGTTTCTGATTTGAAAGGCCGCCGGCTTGTTTGCCGGCGGCCTTGTGCGTCACCGGACGGACCGGCGGTAGATGAGGATGGACAGCAGGGCGGTGACCGCCTCAGAGAGCCAAAAGGCGTGCCAGACCCCGGCGGGCCCAATCAGGCGGCTGAGGAGCCAGGCGGCTGGGATCATCACCAGGGTATAGCGCAGCAGTGAGATCACCAGCGAGGGGCCGCCCTTGCCAAGCCCCTCCAGCGCACCGCCGGCAGCCACGGAGACCGAGGAGACCAGAAAGCCCGCGCTGATGATGCGGAGCGCCTCGGCCCCCGCCCGGATGCTCTCCGGGTTCTGGGTGAACAGCCCCATCAGCTGGGCGGGGATGGCCAGGCAGAGGACAGTACCCGCCGCCATGATGGCGGCGCACAGCCCCAGGGTGACCCGATAGATCTCCCGGACCCGGCCCTGTTCCCCCGCTCCGTAGTTGTAGCCAATGACGGGGCGCATCCCCTGGACGATGCCGCTGGCGGGGAGATAGAGGAAGGTCTGGAGTTTATAGTAGATGCCCAGAATCACCACATAGATGGGAGAGAAGGCGGACAGGATGCTGTTGAGGGCGGAGATCAGCAGGGAAGGCAGCGCCAGGCTCAGCGTCGCCGGGATGCCCACAGAGTACAGGCGGAGGTCCAGCCGCCAGTCCCAGGCCAGCGCCCTCCGGCTCAATGTGACAGGAAGTGCGCAGGAGCGCCAGACAGCCAGATAGACCAGGAGGGTCAGGGTCTGTCCGATTCCGGTGGCCAGAGCGGCCCCCTCGATGCCCAGCTTTGGGAAGGGGCCGGGCCCGAAGATCAGCAGCGGATCCAGAATGATGTTGGTCAGACAGCCGGTCAGCAGGGCTGCCATGGGGACCTTCATCCGGCCCACTGCCTGGAAGATCTTTTCATAGGCCAGCCCCAGGGAGAGCAGCAGGGAGAAGCAGAACACCGTCCGCCCGTACCGCACCCCCAGCTCCAGCACCTCCGGGTCCTGGGTGAACATCTCAAGGAAGGAGGGGAGCAGGACGATGGTCAAGCCGGTCAGGACCACCCCGTGGACCGCGCTGAGGGCCAACCCATGGACCGCCGCCGCGCTGGCCCGGTCCCGGCGCTCCGAGCCTAAATAGCAGGAGATGGCCGCGTTCAGTCCTACCCCGAACCCAATGGCTAACGCGTTGACCAGGTTCTGAATGGGGTAGACCAGGGAGAGGGCGGTCATGGACGCCTCGCTGATCTGGGCCACGAAAAAGCTGTCCACAATATTATAGAGGGAGTTGACCAGCATGGACAGCACCATGGGCAGGGACATAGTGACGATCAGCGGCAGAACAGGCCGCTCCCGCATAAAGGCTTCGTTCATCGTTTCAGCATACCTCCTGAATTCCGGAAAAAAGCCACACAGCGCCCCTGCGGGCAGCTGTGTGGCGAAAAGGGACCAATGGCCGGAAAAATCCACAACGTGTTTTAGCAGACACTATTGTACTGAAAACGGGCGGTTTGTCAAGGGGGAGCGGAGGATTTTTCAGCGGAGGGGGGACTCATGGCTCAGGCTCCTGGTCCCTCAGCCGCTTTTCCAGCCGCCGCACCCGGAGGGCCAGAACAAAGGACGCCAGGGCCGCCGCAGTCAAACGGAGCGGCTGAAGCCAGGACCAGAAGGCGGCGGCGGTGGAGACGGTAACGATGGCGGTAAGCCCGTCAGCGCCGCCGATGACGCCCAGCTCCGGGGCCACGACCAGTCGGTCATAAAGATGCCAGCAGGCGAGTACCGCATGCGGCAGAAGGAACAGGAGACACAGTATCTTCTACCTGTATCCGCCGCAAAAGGCAACCTACGAAAAGTAGAGTGGGCAATTTGGGATAAAATATGGATAAGATCCTCTGTTTCGGGCATCCTGACAGGGAGTTTTGGAACAAAGGAGGAACAGCCGTTATGGAGGAACAGGAGAGAACGGAGCAGAGCCCGGAGGACCCGGGGACACAGCAGATCCTGGAGTTTGGCTCCTCGCTGATCCACTCCAAGCGGGGGGCGGTCCATGTGCTCACCATCGTGGGGCAGATCGAGGGACATCAGGTCCTGCCCCCCAGCAGCAAGAGCACCAAATATGAGCACGTCATGCCCCTTCTGGCCCTGGTGGAGGAGAGCGACGAGGTGGACGGCCTGCTGGTGCTGCTGAACACGGTGGGGGGCGACATCGAGGCGGGGCTGGGCATCGCGGAGCTCATCGCCAGTATGTCCAAGCCCACAGTGTCCCTGGTGCTGGGGGGCGGACATTCCATCGGGGTGCCCCTGGCCGTGTCCGCCAAGCGGTCCTTCATCGCCCCATCTGCCGCCATGACCATCCACCCGGTGCGTCTGAACGGTCTGGTCATCGGCGTCCCCCAGACCTTTTACTACTTCGAGCGCATCCAGGAGCGGATCACCCAGTTTGTCACCGCCAACAGTCGTGTGAAGCGGGAGGACTTTACACGATTGATGCTCCAAACGGGGGAACTGGCCGCCGACGTGGGCAGTGTGATTTATGGGGAGGAGGCGGTCCAGCTGGGCCTCATCGATGAGATTGGCGGCCTGTCCGCAGCCCTGGACTGTCTCCACCGTATGATCCGGGAGCGGAAAGAGTCCGACGCCCCCTGAACCCGGGCGGTCCCGCCCCGTTTCGCCCCTCCCTGCTGTCTGGCCAGATCGCAGGGAGGGATTTCTGAAAAAGACTGGCATTGAAGGAACATCTGTGTTAATATAGATTGTAATGCCCATGGGGCAATCTGTAAACAACGGAGGTACATAGACTGTGTCATATCTGATGGCCGCCGTCCTGGGGATCATCCAGGGCGTCGCTGAATTTCTGCCCATTTCCAGTTCCGGGCACCTGACCCTGTTCCAGCACTTTTTTGGGATGCCGGAGACGGATAACCTGTTCAACGTCCTGCTCCACTTCGCCACTCTGATCGCCGTGTTTGTCTATTATTGGAGCGATATATGGGAGATGATCACAGAGTTTTTCCTGGGGATCCGCGCCCTGTTCGTCCCCCAGTACCGCAGCCAGGGGGAGCCTCCGGCGGCCCGGCGGCTGATCCTGCTGATCATCGTAGCCACCCTGCCTCTGTTCCTGGTGCTGCCCATCAAGGACTATGTGGAGCAGATCGGCAACTATCCTGCGGCGGTCAGCTGCATCCTTCTGCTCACCGGTGCGGTCCTCTTCCTGTCTGACCGGATGGCCCACGGACACAAGACCGCCCGGAGCGCCACCCTGAAGGATGCGCTGCTCATCGGTGTGGCCCAGAGCGTAGCCACCCTGCCCGGCCTGTCCCGGTCGGGGAGCACCATCGCCGCCGGCATGGCCTGCGGCCTGGACCGGAAGTTCGCCGTGCGCTTCTCCTTCCTCATGTCCCTGCCCGCTGTGCTCGGCGCCACCATCCTGAAGGCGGTGGACGTGGTCCAGGAGGGGGGCGTGGATCTGTCTCTCCTGCCCAAGTATCTGCTGGGCATGGCCTTCGCCGGCGTGGTGGGGTATTTCTCCATCGGCCTGGTGAATCTTCTGACCGCCAAGGGGAAGTTCGGCGCCTTTGCCTACTACTGCTGGGGTGCGGGCGCGCTCTTCCTGGTGCTGAGCCTGACCGGCTTCACCCTGGTCCCCGCGGCCTGATCCGCTCCGGTCCGACCGGAGGACCGGTCATATTTCCTGGGAAAGGACAAGAGTTTATGGCAACGACACAAAAGAAAAAAGGGGGGAGCCGGGCCGCCTCATCCGGCGGACGGCGGACCGCCTCCTCCAGTTCCAGCTCCAGATCCAGGAGCAGTACATCCGGCAGCAGGAAAAAGCAGCCGCCCCAGCCCGCTCACCAGCCCTTCCGCCGGGAGATCGGGGCGGTGGCCTGCCTGCTGCTGGCCCTTTTCTCTGCCCTGGGCTATTTTCACATCGAGGCCCTCTTCATCGATTTCTTCTGTGGGCTGGTGAAGGGGCTGATCGGGTACGGCTTCTGGCTGGTGCCCCCGGCCCTTCTGCTGACCAGCTATATCCTGGCCTTCCACCGCGGGCGTCCGGTGTGCCTTCCGGTGGTGTGCGCCCTGCTGATGCCCCTGATGATGGCCTGCACGGTCCACGGGCTGACGGTCCAGGTCCTGCCCTGGGACGGAGCCCTGCTCAAGACGTTGTGGGAGAGCGGCCGGGCCATGACCAGCGGCGGCGCGGCCGCCGGAGTGCTGGCCCAGGCGCTGGTCCAGGCGGTGAGCGTTTGGGGATCCACCGTGGTCTTTGTGCTGGCCTTCCTGCTCATGGCCCTGGGGGCGTTCCGCCTCACCATTCTGGATGTGGCCGACTGGATCTTCAACCGGCCCCAGTATGAGCCCCAGGAGATCCCGGAGCGGCCCAGCCGCACAAGGACCGCCCCCAGCCGGGCGGCAGTCCCGGAGCACACCAGCCGCCGGGCAGCGGAGATCGACATTCCAGTGGAGGACGGCCCCCTCGTGGGGAAGGAGCCGGCCGCAGCCGCCCCGGTGGAAAAGAAGAAAGGCTTCTTTGACCGCAGGCCCCGGGTCCCGACCCCGGATCAGGTGCTGGCCGCTGCTGCGGCCCAGGTCAGACAGCCTGAGCCGCAGCCCGCCCCTGCCCCTGCGCCGGTCACGGAGCCTGTTCCCCAGCCTGCAGCGCCCGCAGTGCCTCCGGAGCCTGATCTCCCGGAGCCGGAGGAGAACCCCACCCCGTCCTTCCTGCGTGAGCCGGAGCCTGCCCCCGCGGCGGAGCTTGTGCCCGCTCCCGCTCCCAAGCCCCTGACTGAGACCCCGCCGCCCCCCATGCCGGAGGTGGTGCGGGAGCCGGCCGTCTCCAGGTCTGGCCGGGACGCGGAGCGCCAGCAGGCGGCCCAGGAGATGGCCCAGCACATCCAGGCCGGGATGGAGCTGGAGACGCCGCCCTATCAGCACCCTCCTCTGGAGCTGCTCACCCAGGGGAGCGGAGAGCTGGGGGGAGAGGCCCTGGTGGAACTCAACGCCAACAAGCAGCGCCTGTCCGACACCATCCATTCCTTTGGCATCGACGCCAATATTGTCAACGTCACCCGGGGGCCCTCGGTCACCCGGTATGAGCTGGAGCTGGATCAGGGTGTCCGGCTGAACAAGCTGACCAACCTGTCCGACGACATCGCCCTGTCCCTGGGGGCCTCCGGGGTGCGGATCGCCCCCATCCCGGGCAAGATCTCCATGGTGGGCATCGAGGTGCCCAACAAGCTGGTCTCCCCGGTGAACATCCGAACTGTGCTCAGCTCCTCCGAGTTCCAGGACAGTCCCTCCAAGGTGTCCTTCGCCGTGGGCAAGGACATCGGCGGCAAATGCATCGTGGGCAACATCGCAAAGCTGCCCCATTTGCTCATCGCCGGCACCACTGGCTCCGGTAAGTCGGTGTGCACCAACTCCCTGATCATCTCCCTGCTGTACAAGGCCAGCCCGGAGGAGGTCCGCCTCATCATGGTGGACCCCAAGATGGTGGAGCTGGGCATCTACAACGGTATCCCGCACCTGCTCATCCCGGTGGTCACCGACCCGAAGAAGGCGGCGGGTGCCCTCCAGTGGGCGGTGACCGAGATGATGAAGCGCTACCGGATGTTCTCCGAGGTGGGAGTCCGCGACCTGGCCTCCTACAACGCCAAGGCGGCCCGGACCGAGGGGATGGAGAAGCTGCCCCAGGTGGTTGTGGTCATCGACGAGCTGGCCGACCTGATGCTGGTGGCCGCCAAGGAGGTGGAGGAGTCCATCTGCCGGGTGGCCCAGATGGGCCGCGCCAGCGGGATGCACCTGATCATCGCCACCCAGCGCCCTTCTGCCGATGTGATCACCGGCCTGATGAAGGCCAACATTCCCAGCCGGATCGCCTTCGCCGTGGCCTCCGCCATGGAGTCCCGGATCATTCTGGACACCCAGGGGGCCGAAAAGCTGGTGGGCCGGGGCGATATGCTCTACTTCCCGCTGGGATCCGGAAAGCCCACCCGGGTGCAGGGCTGTCTCATCTCCGATCAGGAGGTGGCCTCTGTGGTGGACTTTGTCAAGCAGAACAGCGGCACGGCCCAGTATGACGACCAGGTCATGCAGGAGATCGAACAACACGCCGCCGAGAAGGACAAGGCCTCCAAGGGCGTGGGCGGCTCCAACCCGTCGGAGAGCGGGGAGGAGGAGTACGACGAGCTCATCAACTCTGCCATCGAGGTGGTGCTGGAGACCGGACAGGCCTCCGTCTCCATGCTCCAGCGCCGCCTGAAGCTGGGCTATGCCCGGGCGGCCCGTCTGGTGGACCAGATGGAGGAGAAGGGGATCGTGGGACCCTTCGAGGGCTCCAAGGCCCGGCAGCTGCTCATCACCAAGGAGCAGTGGCAGGAGATCCAGTACCGGCAGGGGATCGTCTCCCAGGCCCCCGGCCAGCAGGAGGCCGCCCCGGAGCCCCCTGCGGCTTCAGTTCCTCAGGAGGACGCGCCCCCCTTTGATTTGGACGCTCCTCTGGACCGGGACGAGGAGGACACGCTGTAAAAACCGCCGCCCGGCGGGTCACAGACGCAGGCCGCCAGCGGCGGTCTGTGTCTATTTTTTGACGTCGGACGGCAAAAAAATCAGCCTGCTGTGTTGCGATTTTCCGGGAAGCAGGTATAATGAAGAGGAAAACACGCCCCCAGGGGCATACAGGAAAGCGAGGAACATACCCATGGATTACGCGAAGGAATCTCTCCGGCTGCACCGGGAGTGGAAGGGAAAGATCGAGGTGGTGGCCACCGTGCCCGCCGACAACAAGGAGGCCCTGTCCCTGGCCTATACCCCCGGTGTGGCCCAGCCCTGCCTGGAGATCCAGAAGGACCCGGCGGAGAGCTATGCCCTCACCCGCCGCCATAACCTGGTGGCCGTTATCACCGACGGCTCCGCCGTGCTGGGGCTTGGGAACATCGGCCCGGAGGCCGGGATGCCGGTGATGGAGGGCAAGTGCGTGCTGTTCAAGTCCTTCGGCGGGGTGGACGCCTTCCCGCTGTGCGTCAAGACCAAGGACGTGGACGAGTTTGTCCAGACTGTCTACAACATCTCCGGCTCCTTCGGTGGCATCAATCTGGAGGACATCGCCGCCCCCCGCTGCTTTGAGATCGAGCGGAAGCTGAAGGAGAAGTGCGACATCCCCGTGTTCCACGACGACCAGCACGGCACCGCCATCATCGCTCTGGCCGGTCTGACCAACGCACTGCGGGTGGTGGGCAAGCGGAAGGAGGACGTGAAGGTGGTGTTCTCCGGGGCGGGCTCTGCCGCCATCTCCATCACCAAGCTGCTCCTTCAGGCCGGGTTCCGGGACATTACCCTGTGCGACAAGTTCGGCGCCCTGTACGAGGGGAACCCCAACATGAACTGGGCCCAGCAGGAGATCGCCAAGCGCACCAACCTGGAGAAGAAGCAGGGGACCCTGGCCGACCTGCTGGTGGGGGCTGATGTGTTCATCGGCGTGTCCGCCCCCAACCTGGTCACTCCGGAGATGGTGTCCACCATGAACCGGGACGCCATCGTCTTTGCCTGCGCCAACCCCACGCCGGAGATCTTCCCCGACGACGCCCGGGCGGGCGGGGCCCGGGTGGTGGCCACCGGCCGCAGCGACTACCCCAACCAGATCAACAACGTGCTGGCCTTCCCCGGCATCTTCCGGGGGGCGCTGGACGTGCGGGCCAGCGACATCAACGAGGAGATGAAGATGGCCGCCGCCATGGCCCTGGCCGCCGTCATCCCGGAGGAGGAGCTGTCCGAGGAGAACATCATCCCCAAGCCCTTCGACCCCCGTGTGGTCCCCGCCGTGGCCGCCGCTGTGGCGGAGGCCGCCCGCAAAACCGGCGTCGCCCGCACGCTTTCTTGAAAGAAAGCTTGGCAAAGAACTTCCTGCGAAACTCCGTTTCGCCTCTGGCCTTCTTGTGAAAAATTGCATAAAATGGTATGATAGGAGCGGCCCCCGGGCCGCTCCTGTTTTCTTAAAAATTTGCGAAAAAAGTTGGAAAACATGGGGAGCAACTGATAGTTGCCCCCGATGTAAACCGAACGTGGTTGCATTTGATCAAAAAATCCTTATCATCAGAGGTGAAAAGCGGTGGAACTGAACGAACGTCTGGCCCAACTGCGGAAGGAACACGGCCTGTCCCAAAACGATTTGGCGGATCAGCTGAAGGTCTCCCGTCAGGCTGTCTCCCGGTGGGAACAGGGATTGGCTATGCCGTCCAGTGATAATCTGATTTATCTGAGCAAGCTGTATGGGACCACGCTGGATGAACTGATATATCCTCGGGATGAGTCCAAAGAACAAAAGACGACTCAGGACATGAAGGAAGAGCATATAGAAAATCAAAAGAAAAAGAATGGGCTTCTTCCCTTGTTCATTGCAGTATTGCTTGGACTTATCATTGGAATTGCTGTTTCATCCAGTGAAAAAGCAGAGATTTTCCCAATAGAAGAGTTGGAAATAGATAAAATAGATATTTCAACCACTGGCAGCATCTTTGGAGCATGGTAAATAATGAGAGAAAGGAAGAAAGTTGTTATGAAACGACAAAAGCTAGTATCCACACTGTTATCCGCCTTTTTACTTGCAAACTGCTTGGCCTTCAGGACATCAGCAAGTGAAATTGAGAGTTTGAGTATCAGTGATTTACAGCATGAAAGAATAGAGGAGATAACTTCAAATATACTTGGGGTTACTCCTCGTGCATCGGTTCGCTTCGAAGCTGATATTGAAGAAAATTCTATTTCAGCAATGAAGAATGTTAAATTCCCTCTAGAAGCTAACGAAACTGTGACCATTAACGCCTCCTATTCTCCATCCTCTTCCAGTATGGACTTTGGTTTGGTTACGTCAGACGGTTACTTTTATTATATCAATGTTGACAATGGCAATATCAATAAGACTATTCGCGTCGAGGAACGAGGCAACTATATGCTGGCGGTACGCAATAACTCGGATGATACTGTCAGCGTGGTTGGATATGTAAATTATTGAAAGGGGGTGGGAAGAAGAAGTGTACTCACGGGACCATCAGTAACATATACGGTGGCCCTGATGTTCTCCCTTTGTATTCCGGCGTTTGCCGCAGATCCCACAGATAAGTATGTGGTTGGCCATGTTTTTACGCAGGAAGAGGTGGACCGGTTTTGGAATGACCATACTGCTCAGCCTTATGTGAGTATTGAGAGTACGGTGAAACTGAACCGGAATACGACAGGCTTCCAGGGCACAGGATGCGGATATTTTACCGCAGATGCCCAGACTGTGACATTTGTAATTACAAATGCCCCTGGCGCGAGCACTTATAACGTCGGCCTTCTTGATTCGCACGGAAATGCCGTGTCTGACTGGTTTGAAGAAGTGCCGATCAACAATCCTGTGGGATTCCGTAACTTGATTGTAGGCGAGGAGTACCATTTTGTGGTGAGCTCCAATGATGTTCCCGAAAGAGGCTGCACAGCCAATTATGAGGTTTATTGATTGCGGTCCACAGCTGGAACACCAAAGCGGTCCTTCTTGTGAAAAACCGTAAAATAGTATCGTAGGAGCGGCCCGCGGGCCGCTCCTGTTTTCTTGGAAGACCGATAAAAACAGGGGAACACAGGACATAATTAACAAAATTCTACCATATAAGCCGAAATCAGTTGCATTTTTTGAAAAAACTTCTTATGATAAGAGATAAAATGAAATTGGTCATCGGATGGATTGCTGACAGAAAAGAGGTGAGTCCGGTGTTTCAGTAAAAATCTGTGGCATTAGACGGAAAATAATAGAGAAAGGGGCTTCCGTATGAAATGGCTTTTCGGTCTGCTGACCACCGGCACGATGCTCTCTATGCTGCTGGTACCGGCCGCCGCGCAGGCGGAGCCGCCGGTCCAGAAAATCGCTCAGCCCAAAACCATAGAGGAATTCTCTGCCCGTTCCCTTGGAGAGACAGAGCCTGAACATGGTGGGGCCGGTCCCGGACCAGCAGAAAATTACGCGTTTGATGCGCCTAAAAATGGAATATATGATGCCGTCGAGTGCGGGATCAGCCTGAATAAAGGCGATACGGTAGGAGTGACCGGAACCTGGTATCCGGCCAACGCCTCCGTTTGGATCGAATTTCTCAAGGAGGACGGGAGTGGAGAGGCCGTCGCTGTATCTCTCCGTAGCGGGCAAAGCGCGGATCTGCCCATTGGTTCCACTGGGACCTACTCGCTGAGGATGATGTCCTCAAACTATGATGTCAGTGGAATGCTGCAAATTGAATGGTGATGAAGGCGGGGATTCAAACTCTGGGGAGTCCTTTCAGGATTGAATCACATGAAAATGAAATGGTCAAAAATTGTTCTGCTATGCGGTGTGGCCGCCACTGTACTGGTCGGGTTACTGTTTAGCGAGGATGCCGCTATGGTGACATCTAAAGTCATATGGATCATATTCGACATAAGTGCGGCGGTTGACGCATATATTCAAAAAAATAAAGTTATGGCAGTTTTATGGATTGTACTGATACCAATTAGTCTGTACTGTATCTGCCGAACTTGAATCAATTGGTGCGATAGGAGCGGCCCCGGGGCCGCTCCTATCCTTATAGATATGGCAGATCTCACACGCGGTCGGCCCGGGCATTGACAGGGCCGGCCGCGGACCGTATAATAATGACTGCGTTATGATATGTATTTCCATACGCCTGGATAAAACGGCGGCGATGGAAAAAACGGCTGGAGAAGGAGGAACGCGCTGTGCGGCGGCTGAGGAAGGCCTATCTGGAGATCACCAATGTGTGCAACCTGGCCTGTGATTTTTGTCCCGGCACCCGGCGTGTGCCGGGCTTTCTGTCTCCGGAGGGCTTCCGGACCCTGGCGGGCCGCCTGCGGCCCCACACGGATTACCTGTACCTCCACCTGATGGGGGAGCCGCTGCTCCATCCTCAGCTGGGCGTCCTGCTGGAGGAGGCGGACGCCCTGGGCTTCCGGGTGATGCTCACCACCAACGGAACTCTGCTTCGTCAGCGGGAGGATCTGCTGCTGGCCAGCCCGGCGATGGAGAAGGTGAGCGTCTCCGTCCACTCCTTTGAGGGCAACGGCGGGGCAGGGGAGGACCTGGAGGGCTATCTGGATGGGTGCATCGCCTTTGCCCGGGCGGCGGCCGGGGCGGGGAAGCGGTGCGCCCTGCGTCTGTGGAACCTGGATGGGGCGGAGACCGAGGGGGCCAACCGTCAAAACGGCCAGATCCTCTCCCGGCTCCGGGAGGCATTTCCCGGGCCCTGGCGGTCGGACCGGCGGGGGACCACCCTGGCCCCGGGCATTTACCTGGAGTTTGGAGAGAAATTCCAGTGGCCCGACCTGTCCGCTCCAGAGGAGGAGGGCCGCCGCTTCTGCTACGGCCTGCGGGACCAGGTGGGCGTACTGTGGGACGGCACGGTGGTGCCCTGCTGTCTGGACCACGAGGGGGACGTCCCCCTGGGAAACCTGTATGAGACGTCTCTGGAGGAGATCCTGTCCGGTCCGCGGGCCGCGGCCATCTATCAGGGCTTCTCCCAGGGGGAGGCCCGGGAGGCCCTGTGCAGGCGGTGCGCCTTTACCAGAAGATTTCAGTGAGCGATGCAAGAGACGGCGGAGCGGCGTACAGCCGCTCCGCCGTTGGGAGTTGGAGGGGACCATGGAGTTTTCCCAGTGGAAGGAACGATATTCTCTCTCCCTGGATGAGCAGCAGGAGCAGGCGGTCCAGGCAGTGGACGGCCCGGTGCTGCTGCTGGCCGTCCCAGGCAGCGGCAAGACCACCGTCCTGGTGTCCCGGGTGGGCTATCTGTGTCTGGCCAGGGGGATCCCGCCGGAGCAGATCCTGACCATGACCTATACCGTGGCCGCCGCCCGGGATATGCGCACACGCTTCACCGCCCTCTTTGGGGAGCAGGCTGCGCAGCGGCTGGAGTTTCGCACCATCAACGGCGTGTGCAGCCAAATCATCCGCACCTATGAGCGCAGGCTGGGGCGGACGGCCTTTGCCCTGTGGGAGGATGCGGGACAGCGGGGGGCGCTGCTGGGGGAGCTGTACCGGGCGCAGACGGGAGAGTTTGCAGCCGAGAGCACAGTGAAGGCCCTGATGACCGCCGTCACCTATGCCAAGAACCAGATGCTGACTGGGGAGGAGCTGGCCCAGGTCCAGGTGGAAGGGGTAGAGTTTTCTAAAATCTTCCGGGACTATGAGCAGGCGCTCCGGCAGAGCCGGAGGATGGACTATGACGATCAGATGGTCTATGCTCTGCGGATTCTCCGGCAGCACCCCAGGATCCTGGAGGAATTTCAGGGGCGTTTCCGGTATTTCTGTGTGGACGAGGCCCAGGACACCTCCCGAATCCAGCACCGGATCATCCGCATGCTGGCGGGACAGAGCCAGAACCTCTTTCTGGTGGGGGACGAGGATCAGAGCATCTACGGCTTCCGGGCCGCCGACCCCTCCGCCCTGGTCCGCTTCCCGGAGGACTGGCCCGGGGCCTGGGTCCTGCGCCTGGAGCAGAACTACCGCTCCACCCGGGAGATCGTGGCGGCGGCGGACCGGTTCATCCAGAAAAACACCAGCCGCCTGCCCAAACACATGAGGGCCGTCCGGGGGAGCGGGCCCGCGCCGGAGGAGATCTCCGTCTATGACCGGCAGAGGCAGTACCGCTGGCTGGCCAAGCTGGCCAAGAGCTGTGACCGGGAGACCGCCGTGCTCTACCGGGACAATGACAGCGCCCTTCCCCTCATCGACCTGCTGGAGCGGGCCGGGACCCCATACCGCTGCCGCCAGGTGGAGAGCGCCTTTTTCACCAGCCGGGTGGTCCGGGACGTCACGGACGTGATCCGTTTTGCTCTGGACCCCTGGGACGGAGAGCGGTTCCTGCGGCTGTATTACAAGCTGGGGGCCGGGATCAGCCGGTCCCTGGCCCAGGAGGCGGCGGACCGGGCGGACCGGGAGAGGGAGACCATCCTGGCCTATATCGGCCGTCAGCCCGGGGCGTCTCCCTGGACCAGAAGGCAGTGCGCCGCCCTGAGCACCCACCTGTCCAATCTGCTCCAGGAGCGGGGGGACCGGGCGGTATACCGCATCGTCCACTTTATGGGCTATGGGGCCTATCTGGAGGAGCACGGCATGGACGGGAGCCGGGCGGACATCCTGGAGGCCATCGGAGCGAACCAGCCCACGCCCCTGGCCCTGCTGGAGCGGCTGGAGGAGCTGGAGCAGGTGGTGCGGGCGGGTGCACACGGTGGGGAGGAGGTCCCGTTCCTGCTGTCCACCATCCACTCCAGCAAGGGGCTGGAGTATGGGCGGGTCATCCTGATGGACGTGGCCGACGGCATCTTCCCCAAAACCGTCCCGGAGGGCCCGGAGCCTGAGCAGGCGGAGCTGGACGCCTATGAGGAGGAGCGCCGTCTGTTCTATGTGGGAATGACCCGTGCGAAGAACGAACTTTCCATTGTACGCTTCCGAAAGGAGGGACTATCCTCCTTGTTTGCGGAGGAGCTCTTTCCCACGCCACGGGAGCCGCGTCCCAATCCGGCAAAGCGGCCGCTGCCGATGGAGATGGGCCCGGACCGTGACGCCCTCGCCGCCATGGGGGAAGCGCTTGTGCCCGGCGTGCGGGTGCGGCACCGGACCTTTGGGCCAGGGGTGTTGTGCGCCCGGAACGGAGACATCGCCACGGTCTCCTTTGACAGCGGAGCAGACAAGCGCCTCTCCCTGTCCACCGCCCTGCGCACCGGACAGCTGCGGCGGGAGGAATAGATGAAAGAAGGGGAGCGGAGCCGTCCTGAGCCAGGACAGTCCGCTCCCCTTGGTGTCCAGAGAGGGACCGCCTGGGGCAGGGGCGCATAGGATGACACGGATGGCCCCTCTCCGGGCCGTCCTATTCCAACCAAGGAGGAATCCTGCTTTGAACACCGAAACCGGCAGTTCCTGCCCGATCACCAGCTGCCCGGACAACTACGGCTCAATGCCGTCCTGTGCGGGTCTGGCTGTCCCATACGTTCCCTTCCAACAGAACGGGGCCAAAAAGTATTCCCAGAGCGAGGCCCTGAGCAACGGGACCCTGTTTCCCGGACTGAATCTCCCGTTCCACCTCAAGACCGAGGGGAGCGCCCTGCCCAGCGATCCGCTGGTAGAGCTCCAGGCCCTGGAATTTGTGGTGCTGGAGCTGGGCACCTATCTGGACACCCATCCTGACGACATGGAGGCGTTTGACCTGTTTAAGCAGTACGCCGCCATGGAGAAGGCCGCCAAAGAGACCTATGAGGCAAAATTCGGCCCGCTGATGAAGAGCAGCGCCGCCTCCGGGGCGTCCTACCGCTGGCTCCAGGATCCGTGGCCCTGGAATTATCAGCAGAATGAGGTGAAGTGAGCGATGTTTATTTATGAAAAGAAGCTCCAATTCCCAGTGAAGATCTCCACGCCCAATCCCAAGCTGGCAGCGGTCATCATCAGCCAGTACGGCGGCCCGGACGGCGAGCTGGGGGCCTCCATGCGCTATCTGTCCCAGCGGTATTCCATGCCCTATGCCGAGGCCAAGGGCCTGCTCACCGACATCGGGACCGAGGAGCTGGGCCACATGGAGATGGTGGCCGCCATCGTCCATCAGCTTACCCGGAATCTGACCGACGAGGAGGTGCAGAAGTGCCCCGCCTTCGCCCCCTATTTCGTGGACCACACCACCGGCGTCTATCCCACCGCCGCCTCTGGCTTCCCCTGGACCGCCGGCTCCATCCAGTCCACCGGAGACGTCATCGCCGACCTGACGGAGGACCTGGCTGCCGAGCAGAAGGCGCGGCTCACCTATGACAACATTCTGCGCCTGAGCGACGACCCGGACGTCAACAACGTTATCCGGTTCCTGCGGGAGCGGGAGATCGTGCACTTCCAGCGCTTCGGCGAGTGCCTGAGGATGTGCAAGGAGAAGATGAACGCGAAAAACGTCTATCTTACCAACCCCGCCTTCGACAAGATCCAGCCCAGAGACCAGGGCCGTGGCTGACCGGATCTGGTCCCATACGGAGCCTGTCACATCAGGAGCGGACCGCCGAGTATGGCGGTCCGCTCCGTCCATTTCAGCCGCATAATTCCCTCCACCTCCGCCATAGGATGGGGAGAGAGGAGGGATCCTGATGAAGAGATGGCGTCTCGGGGCGTCTGCACTGGCGGTCCTGGCCACAGTAGGTGTCTGCGTGCTGTTCCTGCCGGCTCTGCGGCAGACTGCCCGGCCGGCCGCAGCCCTGTCGTCCCACCCCATCCGCTGGGTGCTGGACGCAGGACATGGCGGGGAGGATGGGGGAGCAGTATCGGTCACCGGCGTGGCGGAGAGCGGCATCAATCTGGACATCGTCCGGCGGATGGACGCGGTTTTAGGGCTCTGGGGGCAGCCTGCCTGCCTGCTCCGGGAAGAGGATATATCCCTTCACGACCCGGAGGCCGGGACCCTGCGTGAAAAGAAGGTGTCCGATCTGCACAACCGGGCGGCGGCGGTGGAGGCCCTGGAGGGGGCCACCTTGGTGAGCATCCATCAGAACTCATATCCCCAGTCCCGGTATCACGGGACACAAGTGTTTTTCGCCCCCACAGAGGGCTCCCAGCAACTGGCCGAGGCCATCCAGCAGGGGGTGCAGGGGACCTTGCAGCTGGAAAACCGCCGGGCGGCCAAGCAGATCGCAGGGAACGTCTATCTGATGAATCATGTGGACAACCGGGCGGTGCTGGTGGAGTGCGGCTTTCTCTCCAACCCGGAGGAGGAGCGGGCCCTGCGGGATCCAGAGTATCAGACCCGGATGGCGGCGGTGCTGGCGTGGGTGTGCTTGATGGACACAGGTGCGGTTCCTTCTTGACATCGCCGCTGGGAGCCGATAGTATAAAAGAGTAGAAAAATACTCCCCAGCCACTGTCCGAGGACTGGGGAGCTTCGGTATGTTGTGCGGTCCGGCAGCTGGGGCCGGGAGAGGATCAAAATATGAAAACAAAAACACTTTTTTATTGCACCGAGTGCGGCAATGAGACACCGAAGTGGCAGGGGAAATGCCCGGCCTGCGGCGCGTGGAACACCATTGTGGAGCGTCCGGCGGAGAAGGCCGCCAGAAAGAGCCCGGCAGCCAGCCGGGGCAGCGCCCTGGGGGTGGCGGTCAACCGCCCCAGGACTATGGCGGAGGTGGAAACCACCGACGAGCTGCGTTTTCCAACCGGTATGGGAGAACTGGACCGGGTTCTGGGCGGCGGCGCGGTGCGGGGCTCGCTGGTGCTGGTGGGCGGTGCGCCGGGGATCGGAAAGTCCACCCTGATGCTCCAGATCTGTGACCAGCTGTGCCGGTCTGCCACTGTGCTGTATGTATCCGGCGAGGAGTCAGAGCGCCAGATCAAGCTGCGGGCGGAGCGGCTGCGGGTGAGGGGAGAGGGGCTCCATCTCCTCTCTGAGACCAATTTGGAGAACGTGGTCGACGCGGTCCACACCGTCCAGCCTGGCGTACTGGTGGTGGACTCCATCCAGACCCTGTACCACGGAGATGTGACCGCCGCTCCGGGCAGCATCAGCCAGGTCAAGGAGTGTACCATGGCGCTGATGCAGCTGGCAAAAGGGGAGGGGATCACCGTCTTTGTCATTGGCCATGTGAACAAGGAGGGTTCTATTGCCGGCCCCAAGGTGCTGGAGCACATGGTGGACTGTGTGCTCTACTTTGAAGGGGAGCGCCACATGGCCTATCGGATCCTCCGGGCGGCAAAAAACCGCTTCGGCGCCACCAACGAGATTGGGGTGTTCGAGATGGAGGACGGTGGGCTGGCGGAGGTGCCCAATCCCTCCGAAAGCCTTTTGGCCGGCCGGCCGGAGGATGCCCCAGGGACCTGCGTCACCTGTGTGATGGAGGGGGTGCGTCCCGTTCTGGCGGAGATCCAGGCTCTGGTGGTACCCAGCAGCTTCGGAAATCCCCGCCGGGTCAGCAACGGCGTGGAGTACAACCGGGCCATGCTCCTGCTGGCTGTGCTGGAGAAGCGTGGCGGGCTGCTGCTGGGGAACTGTGACGCCTATCTCAACGTCATTGGCGGCCTGTCCTTGGATGAGCCCGCCGCAGACCTGGCCGCCATGCTGGCCCTGGCCTCCAGCTTCCGGGACAAGCCTGTGCCAAGCGATCTGGCCGCCATCGGCGAGGTGGGCCTAACCGGCGAGCTGCGCGCGGTGAGCAATCTGGGACAGCGCCTGTCCGAGGTGCGCCGGCTGGGCTTTACCAAGTGCCTGATCCCCAAGCGGATCCAGGGGAAGCTGGCCGCTCCGGAGGGACTGGAGCTGATCCGGGTGGCCAACATCCGGGAGGCGCTGGCCGCGCTGCTGTAAGGGCTCACGGCTTCTGCGGAGCATTTTCCGTCCATCCCGGTCCGGGACCTCGGACCGGGACAGACCGGGGAACGAAGTTGACACAGCCCAGGCGTCCGGACTGCCCTTGGGAGGCGGCCCGAACCAGGGTGCAACGGCCGTCCAGCTGATAGACGCAGGGATCGGTGCATTGGATCAGACTCATAGGGAGGACCTCCGGCAACTGATTTTTCTCAGTATCTGCCGCTGGAGTGGAGATTATGTAATCGATCTGCGAGCCGGAGTTCAATCTGCGTTCCGAACGGACGACGGACTGAAATAAAGTTGACAGCCATTTCAGGCCGTGGTATGCTGGGAGCATCACAGAACACCTCAGAAAGAAGGAGGAGAGGGGGCGCGCCTGCTGGAGTATCTGGGAAGTACCGACTCCGGTGAGAGGGAGGTCGGGAAGAAGCCGCCAATGGCGGCTATGAATTTCGGAAAACAGGTCAACAAAATAAAAATTTTGTTGACCTGAGAGGAGGCAAAACTGCCGTCCTCCCCGAAAATCCGCCGTTTTGCCCCAAACACTGCCCGGCCCGCGCCCTGCGATCAATATGGATTACCGTACCGATGCACCACCGATTTTGCGGGATTTTCTTGTGTACCATGAGACCATCCAAGGCCACTCCCGCCGCACGGTGGACGAGTATTTTTTGGACTTGAGAAATTTTTTACGCTTTCTCAAGCTGGACAAGGGCCGCGTGGCCCGCAATACGCCGCTGGACCAGATCTCCATTGACGACGTGGATCTGGATCTGGTTCGCACCGTCACCCTCAGCGACGTCTATTCCTATATGAATTACCTGTCCCGGGATCGGGCTGTCCATCCAAACAGCCCGGACGTCCACTACGGACTGTCCGCACCCGCCCGCGCCCGTAAAGTGGCCGCCATCCGCTCCTTTTATAAGTACCTCACTAACAAGGCCAAGCTGATCACCGAAAATCCCATGCAGGATCTGGACTCCCCCCATCTGAAAAAGTCCCTGCCGCGCTACCTGAATCTGGAAGAAAGTGAGGGGCTTCTGGACTCAGTGGACGGAGTCAACCAAGCCAGGGATTACTGTATCCTAACCTTGTTTCTCAACTGCGGTCTGCGGATCTCAGAGCTCATCGGCCTGAATGTAACCGATGTTCGGGGAAATCAGCTCCGGGTGCTGGGCAAGGGGAACAAGGAACGGATGCTCTATCTCAATGAGGCATGTCTCAGCGCCCTGTCCGACTGGATCACAGAGCGGGATATGCTCACCCTGGTGGATCAGAACGCGCTGTTCGTCACCCTTCAGAACCGCCGCAGGATCTCCCGGGCGGCCGTCCACAAGCTGGTGAAAAAGCATCTAGCCGCCGCAGGACTGGACAGCACACAGTACTCCTCCCACAAGCTGCGCCATACCGCGGCAACCCTGATGCTCCAGAACGGCGTGGACGTGCGCACCCTTCAGGAGGTGCTGGGCCACGACCATTTGAACACCACCCAGATCTATACCCATGTAGACAATGAGGATCTGCGCACTGCGGCCCGGGCCAATCCCCTGGGCAGAGTCAAAAAGCGGGGCAGACCGCCGGAGGGACAGGACGGGACAGAGTGAACCGCTTCTCCCCTTCCCTACCCTGGAGAAAATCGCCAGCGGCGTCCGGTTCGACAGCCGGACGCCGTTTTTGATCAAAAACAGTATAAAATGAGAACGAGATGTAACGAAAGCCAATTCCGGAGCCACTCATCCTATGAAAGGAGGGGCAGCATGAAGGAGTTATTGGCGGAACTGTTTGACCGCTATCATCAGGACGTCTATACCTATCTGTACAGCCTGTGCCATGATGTCTCTCTTGCAGAGGATCTGACCTCAGAAGTCTTTGTGGAGGTGGTCCGGTCTATTGCCGCCTTCCGTGGGAGATCCGACATCAAAACATGGATGTTTTCCATCGCCAGGCATCAGTGGTACCAGCATCTCCGCAGAAAGAAACGTCAGATCCCAACGGAGAGCCTCCACGACCTGTATGATTCTCACTTCACCGGGCTTCAGTCCCCTGACCTGTCCGGCGAGGTGGAGCAGGCCGTCCACGAGCTTCTCTCCTCTGAATCGGAGCTGACCCGCAGGGTATTCCGAATGCGCCTGGAGGGCTATTCCTACTATGAGATCGCATCGGAGGCAGGCATCTCGGAGAGCTCCGCCCGCGTGGTATTTTTCCGTGTCAAAACGAAACTCAAGCAATATTTAGAAAAGGAGGGCCTTCGCCATGATCCAGATCACCTGTGAGATCTGTATGGATCTGATCCCCCTGGTCCAGGACGGCGTGGCCGCTGGGGACAGCGTCTCCGCGGTGGAGCAGCATATCCAAAGCTGCCCCCAGTGCAGAGCGATGTGGGAGGGGCAGATCCCCCACTCCGCGGACAGCGGCCGGATCCTGGAGAAGGTCCGGCACAGGACCCGTGTTTTTATGGGGATAGTGCTGATGTTTGGGATATTCTTCGGGCTGAGCCTGACCGCCGGCAGCGGGCTGTTTCTGAACAGCCTTATCATGCCTGTGATCGGCTCCATCGGCTACTGCCTGTTCCGCTGGAAATCCCTGTATCTTACCCCGTGCCTTCTCTTTGCCACCCATCTGGGCACAAATGTTCTCAAAATGTTCCGGGGGACGGAGCATTTGGACCTGGCCTCCCTCCTGCTGTGGTCTGCGCTGTATGCAGTCTTTGCGGCCATCGGGACGGTGATCGCCGGCCTGCTGCACATCGTATTCCGAAAGATTAACTATTAAAAATCAACCCCAAAAATGAATGGTGGTGGTGAAAAAGAGATGGCTCAAGAAAGGTATATCAAAGCTGAGGTCTTGTCAGACCCCTGCTGGCTATTCAAGTAGCTGCGCTTAAGCCGCTGAGCAATATGGCTGCCTGGATTTCTCCATGGCAAATATCAAACGAATCAACTTTTTGGCAGCGTGAGAGATGGCAATATTGTAGTGTTTTCCCTCCGCCCGCTTCTTGGCGAGATAATCAGCAAAAGCCGAGTCCCAGTGGCAGACATACTTGGTTGCGTTGTAAAGTGCGTAGCGTAAGTATCGGGAGCCACGCTTTTCCATGTGCGGGTAGCAATTTTTGAGCTGTCCGGATTGGTAAGTGGAGGGGGACATCCCGGCATAAGCCAACAGCTTGTCCGGGGAGTCAAAGCGGGTGAAGTCGCCGACTTCAGCCAGGATCATGGCAGCCATGCGGAACCCCAGCCCTGGGATAGTGGTGATAGGAGAATGAAGCTCATCCATAATGGATTGGATTTGCTCTTCGATTTCATCAATTTCACGATTCAGTTCACGGATGAGCCGGATGGTGTGCTGCAATTCAAGGGACTTGGCAGGCATCTGAGAGCCAATAGAGTTTTTGGCGGTATCTCGTATTTCAAGAGCCATATCCCGTTTGTAGTGACCATTGGAGGCGGTTTCGAGCAGTGCTTTCAGCCTTGCCAAATGGGCTGCAGCAACCTGTTTAGCGCCGGGGAACTCTTCCAGCAAAGCGTAGACAGAGGCAATGTGCAGAGATGGAACCAGCTTTTCCAGTTCTGGGAACAGGATACAGACAAGCCGGGCAATGGAACTTTTCAGTTTGGCACGCTCTTTTACCTTGTCGAAACGGTATCTGGTCAGTGACTTTAATTCTTCGTTGTGGTATGCTGTATCAGTGTAGGGTTTGAGGCCCGCATCGGATAACAGCATAGAAGCAATCGTTCGCGCATCCACCCGGTCAGTCTTGGTCTTTCGCAGGCTGAGGCTCTTTCGGTAAAGATTTGTGCGCAAGGGGTTCAGGACATAGGTGGCCAGACCGTTGTCAAGGAGAAACCCGAGCAGATTGTAGCTGTAATGTCCGGTAGCCTCAAGCCCTACTCTTATTTTGTCCTGCGGTGCGCTACATTCCTGGATTCGCTGCAACAGGCCGTGGAACCCATCCAAGGTATTGGAAATTGTGAACACATCCGCCAGGACTTCACCATCAGAGCTGACAATAAAGCAATCGTGCTTATCTTTTGAGACATCGATGCCAACAGAAACCACCATAACAAATACCTCCAACGATAAATATGTGATGCTGCATCCACAGTGCTCCTTACTTTTGTAGCCTTGTTCCATATAAACCGTCTGGCGGTATTTAACTGATCAACAAAATTGTAAGGGGCTGTGGTTGGAACCTTTCTTGAACCATCTTGTGGTAGGGGGATTACACCGATCCACAGCATCCCTTACAGTGTAGCACAGCCCTTGGAGAGGGGCTTTAATAACTACTACTCTATAATACAAGGAGGATTAGCATGAAATGGAATCTGAGAAAGGTCCTGGCTCTGTCTGCCGCCCTGGTCCTCATCGGGGGGCTGGCCTGGTTTGCCAATGCGCTGAACGGGAATCCAATCTCTAAAATGATGGCCCAAAGCACCGCTGAGCGGTATCTTGCCGAGACCTATGGAGGTACGGATTACTATATCGACCATATCTCGTACAGCTTCAAGGACGGAAATTATCACGCCTTTGTCCGCTCTCCCTCCAGCATGGATACAGCATTCACTCTGTCCCTCAATATGCTGGGCTCTCTGCGGGGAGATACCTATGACAACGTCCTGAGCGGGTGGAACACCGCCCTCCGTCTCGACGAGGAGTACCGTGCGCTGACCGACCGGGTGCTGGAGGATCCCGCTTTCCCCTATCAATGCCACATCGGGTACGGCAGTCTGGAGATCTATCCCGCAGAGGTGCTGAGCAGCCCGGAAGCTGCCTCCGAGGTACCCGACTACGCCCTGAACCAGGACGAGCTGATCCTGGACCATATCTATGACATTCCGGCGCTGGGCAGGCAGGTGGGGCATCTGATCCTCTCTCTTGAGGAGGAGCCATTAACCTTTGAGTCGGCTGCCAACATCATGTTGGATCTGAAGGCCCGCTTCGATGAGGCGGGGGCTCCATTCGCGGCGATGGACCTTACCCTGCTTCCACCCCTGCCAGAGGAGGGACCGCGGCCAGATGGGGAGATCTGTGTGGAGGACTTCCCCTGTGACGCGATCGTTCCGAATGGACTTGCGGACCGCATCCGGGAGGCGGATCAGGCCTTGAAGGAACACTACGCCCAAGATGATGCGGAACGGAAGCGTCAGGAGGCGATCCTGTCCCAATCGCATCTGGCGTCATAAAAAGTTACCAGACAGATGGATAAAAGCCGGAGAAACCCGTAATACAACGGTTTTCTCCGGCTTTTGTGTAGAAATATGCTTTTTTAGAGCAGGCTGCGGATGTAGTCCAGGCCTGCCTTGGCGGCATACTCAGGTGGTGCGGCCCGGTACTCAAAGACCAGATAGTCCTGGTAGTGGATCTCCTTGAGCGCCTGGATCAGCTTTGGAAAATCGAAGTGATCCCCATCCGGAGCCATCCGCCCCACATCAGAGATGTCCACCTGACCAATCAGTTCTCCCGCCCGAAGGATCTCCTCACAGAACTGTGTCTCCCCATTGGTGTGCAGGTGGATGGAATCCAGCTGAAGCCGGAGGGCGGAGCTATGGAAGGAGCGGATAAAGTCCGCTGTTTCCGCAACGGAGCAGTAGGCGTCGGAGTCCATACGGCTGATGGCATCCAGGGCCACCGGAACGCCCAGGGGCTCCGCCTGATTTAAAATCTCCTCCAAGCTGGCGCGGAACAGGGATCCGTAAACATCCCGGCCTCCGGCATCCCGGGTCCAGCCCCGAATTGCGCCGATGATCAGCTTTGCCCCGCCCAGCTCTGCACAGACCGGCAGGAAAGCCAGCATCCGGTCCACAGCCGCCCTTCTCCTGTCTGCGTCCGCCATACCAAGGCCAAGTCCGTCCACGGTATAGACCCTCCCTGTCGCCAAACCGGACGCTTCCAGGCCGCAGTTCTGCAGTTTGCGGAGAACCTGGACCCAGTCCCGCTCATTCGGATCTTTTACCGTCAGGGAAAGCGCGTCATAGCCCAAATCCGACGCGCGGCGGGCGCAGTCATCCAATGATCCCATCAGAGGTGCAGTGTTGCTGGAAAAGGTACCGTCCGCCCACACTGCAACTCCTTTTTATGCCGGAACTGCCCGGTCAACACGATAAAAAACAGACAGCTGATGGAGGCCTCCATCAGCTGTCTGCTGTATACGAAGAAGGATCAGACAGCCTCGCCCCGGAGGAACTTCTCCAGACGGTTCAGGCCCTCCTTGATGTTCTCAATGGAGGTAGCATAGGACCAGCGGACGAAGTTGGGCGCGCCGAAGCTGGTGCCGGGAACCACAGCCACCTTACCGTACTGAAGAAAGAGACTGCCGAAGTCGTCGGAGTTCTGGATCACATGGCCAAAGAACTCCTTCCCTACCAGCTTCTCAATGTTCATCATCACATAGAAGGCACCGTGAGGCTGGATACAGCTGACCCCCTCGATCTGATTCATGCGGTCCACCATGTAGTTGCGGCGCTCCTCGAATGCCTTCCGCATGGCCTCCACAGTCTCTTGGGAGCCGGACAGGGCGGCCGCCGCGGCCTTCTGGGAGATGGAGCAGGGAGAGCTGATACAGTGGCTCAGATAGTTGCCGATCAGCTTGGAGATGTTTGCGGGGGCGGCCACATAGCCGATGCGCCAGCCGGTCATGGCATAGGACTTGGAGACGCCGTTGATCAGCAGGGTACGCTCCTTGATTTCGGGGCTGATGGCGGCCAGGCTGACAAACTCCTCATTGTCATAGACCAGATGGTAATAGATCTCGTCGGAGATCACGTACAGGTCGTTCTCCACGCACACCTTGGCGATGGCCTCCAGCTCGCTGCGGGAGTACATCATTCCGGTGGGGTTGGAGGGGTTGTTCAGGATCATGCACTTGGTCTTGGGGGTGATGGCTGCGGCCAGCTTCTCCGGGGTGATCTTGAAGTGCTCCGCCTCAGAGGCCTCGACCACCACCGGCACGCCGCCCACCATCCGGATCAGCTCGATGTAGCTCACCCAGTATGGGGCAGGCAGGATCACCTCGTCGCCGGGATCCACCAGCGCCCGCAACGCCGTATAGACGCAGGGCTTTGCGCCGCTGGACACAGAGATCTGGGACGGCTCATAGTCCACGCCGCAGTCCTCCTTCAGCCGCTGGCACACGGCCTTGCGCAGCTCCACGGTGCCCGCAGAGGGAGTGTATTTGGTATCGTTGTTCTGGATCGCCTGAATACCGGCCTCCTTGATGTGGTCGGGGGTGGGAAAATCGGGCTCACCGGCACCGAAGCCGATCACATCCAAGCCATCAGCACGCATCTGCTTAAACATCGTATCGATGGCCAAAGTGGCGGACGGCTGAACGGCCAGTGCGATCTTGGACAACTCTTTCATACTCAAATGCCTCCATCATCATTTCAATTTACAGCTTCTAAAAATTGCAGGATTTTATGCGCTAACAGGAGTAAACAGCAGGTAGATGCAGCATAACTTGCGTTTTCCAAGCGTTCCCGATCTGTTTTCCTGTGTTCCATGGTGAATCCCGCAGGATGAAAACTCACGCTGTGCCATATTATAGCCTCTGACTTGCAAAAATGCAACCTCTCTTTTGATGAAAATCAAAAATTTTGAATGATGGATTCCAGATAAAATGCAAAACCGGGGTTCCGCAAAATGACGGAGCCCCGGTTACGGCTTGCTTTTCTGTCTTACATCTGTTCCCGGATCCGACGGCCCATCTCCCGGGTCCCAATGGCGGTCTCCCCTGCCTTGGCGATGTCAGCGGTCCGCCAGCCCTGGGCCAGCACTGCGTCCACTGCGTCCTCGATGGCCTGGGCCTCGTCGGGCAGGTGGAAGGAGTAACGGAACATCATGGCCACGGACAGGATGGCAGCGATGGGGTTGGCCTTGTCCTGGCCGGCGATGTCAGGGGCGGAGCCGTGGATGGGCTCATACAGCCCGGGGGCTGTGTCACCGATGGATGCGGATGGCAGCAGACCGATGGAGCCGGTGATCATGCTGGCCTCATCCGAGAGGATGTCGCCAAACATATTTTCCGTCACCACCACGTCAAACTGGGCGGGATCCCGGACCAGCTGCATGGCGGCGTTGTCCACCAGAACATCCTCATACTCCACATCGGAGTACTCCTCCGCCAGGCGGTGCATGACGGAGCGCCACAGGCGGCTGGTCTCCAGCACGTTGGCCTTGTCCACGCTGGACACCTTCCCACGGCGCAGGCGGGCCAGCTCAAAGGCGCGGCGGCCGATGCGCTCGATCTCCAGCTGGGAGTAGGCCATCCGGTCGGCGGCCTCCTCTCCCCTGTCCTCGGTCTGATAACGTTCCCGCTTGCCGAAGTAGATGCCGCCGGTGAGCTCCCGGACCATCATCAGGTCGATCCCTTTTTCGGCTGTCTCCTTTTTCAGGGGGCAGGCGTCCGCCATGGCTGGGCGCAGGACGGCGGGGCGCAGATTGGCATACAGGCCCAGATCCCTGCGGATGGACAGCAGGGCGGTCTCCGGCCGCTTCTCCGGGTCGGAGGCGTGGCCCCACTTGGGACCACCCACAGCGCCCAGGAGCACCGCGTCGCAGGCTTTGCAGGCCTCGGCGGTTCCGTCGGGATAGGACTTCCCTACCGCGTCGATGGCGCAGCCGCCCATGAGCACGTCAGTGTAAGTAAAGGTATGGCCGAATTTTTCTCCGATGGCCTCCATGACCTTGACGGCCTCGCCCACTACCTCGGGGCCGGTGCCGTCGCCCCGGATCAGCGCGATCTTATAGTTCATTTCGCCACCCCTCTCTCCTTCAGGGCATTGAGCAGGCCGCCACTCTGGATGATGCCGTCAATAAACGCGGGGAAGGGCGCGGCCTGCCAGGTCTTGCCTTGTGTGGAATCGGTGATGATGCCGGTGGCAAAATCAACCTCCACCTGGTCCCCGGCCTGGATCTCCTCCGCTGCCTGGGCGCACTCCACAATGGGGAAGCCGATATTGATGGCATTGCGGTAGAAGATGCGGGCGAAGGAGGGAGCAATGACGCATTTCACTCCGCAGGACTTCAGGGCCAGGGGGGCGTGCTCCCGGCTGGAGCCGCAGCCGAAGTTGGGTCCGGCTACCACAATGTCTCCAGTCTCCACAGTGGAGGCGAAGTCGGGGTCGATATCCTCCATGCAGTGGGAGGCCAGAGCCGCCGGGGACGGGTCGTTCAGATGTCGGGCGGGGATAATCACGTCGGTGTCCACGTTGGCGCCGTACTTATATACTTTCATAGGTTCCACAGTCCTTTCCGTTTGAATTAGGAATGAGGAATGAGGAGTTAGGAATTGAGCGGTCTGTTGGAAGCTTTGATTCGTCCGGCGAAGCCAGCATTGATTCCTCATTCCTCGTTGCGTCTGGAGCGCTGTGCGCTTCAGGCGCGGGGATCTGCCACACAGCCGGCCACAGCGGAGGCGGCGGCCACAGCAGGAGAGGCCAAAATGACCTCGCTGGTCACATGGCCCATACGGCCCACGAAGTTGCGGTTGGTGGTGGAGACAGTGCGCTCCCCCTCCGCCATCACGCCCATGTGTCCGCCCAGGCAGGGGCCGCAGGTGGGGGTGGAGACGGCGCAGCCGGCCTGGATGAAGGTCTGGATCAGCCCCTCCTTCATGGCCTGGAGCACGATGTCCTGGGTGGCGGGGATGACGATGCAGCGCACCCCATCCGCCACCTTTTTGCCATGGAACACGGCGGCGGCGGCCCGCAGGTCGCTGATGCGGCCATTGGTGCAGGAGCCGATGACCACCTGCTGAATGGGCAGTCCGGCCACCTCGCCCACCGTCCTGGTGTTCTCCGGCAGGTGGGGCATAGCCACGGTGGGCTCCAGAGAATTCAAATCGATGACCACCTCGCTGGCATAGACGGCGTCAGGATCGGCCTGGAATGCCTCGCAGGGGCGGTCCACCCGGCCGTTGATATACTCCATGGTCTTTTCATCCACGGGGAAGATCCCGTTTTTGCCGCCGGCCTCGATGGCCATGTTGGATATGGTGAAGCGGTCGTCCATGGACAGGGAGGATACGCCCTCCCCGGTGAACTCCAGGGACTGGTACAGAGCGCCGTCCACGCCGATCCGGCCGATCAGGTGGAGGATGACGTCCTTGCCGCTGACCATGGGCTGGAGCTTTCCCTTCAACACCACCTTGATGGCGGCGGGGACCTTGAACCACAGCAGGCCGGTGGCCATGGCGGCGGCCATATCCGTGGAGCCGATGCCGGTAGAGAAGGCCCCCAGCGCTCCATAGGTGCAGGTGTGGGAATCGGCGCCTACAATGATCTCGCCTGGGGCGCACAGGCCTTTTTCCGGCAGAAGTGCGTGCTCCACACCCATCTGGCCTACATCAAAGAAATTGGTAATTTGATGCTTATGAGCAAAGTTCCGGGCCTGGAGACACAGCTCTGCAGATTTGATGTCCTTGCAGGGGGTATAGTGGTCCAGGACGATGGAGATCTTGTCCCGGTCAAAGACCCGGGTGAAGCCAGCCTTCTCAAACTCGGTGATGGCCACCGGGGTGGTGATGTCGTTGCCCAGCACCATATCCACCCTGGCCTCGATGAGCTGGCCCACCTCCACGGTATCCAACCCGGCGTGCTTGGCCAGGATCTTCTGTGTCATTGTCATTCCCATGTAAAAACCCTCCTGTCAGCAATTCCGTTGCTTGCCTCACAGTATGACAGACCCCTTGTCAAAAGAATGTAAACCATGTTACAATTTATAAAATTTCTTTGTGAGGTGTCTCACCTATGGATCTCTCCCTGGATTTTCCTTCCCAGCTGTGGGCTCCCTTCGCCCTGAGCCGCCCCCCCATCCGGTGCTCTGCCGGCTACCTCATTTACCTTCAGAACACCGAAGCGACCTGCTTCTACTATCTGAAAAGCGGCCGGGTCAAAAGCTATATCCAGTCCGCCGATGGAGCGGAGCGGGTACTGAATATTTATCCGGCGGGCAGCCTGTTCGGCGAGGCGTCCTTTTTTGACAAGCTCCCCCGGGTCTCCTCCGCCGTGGCCCTCTCCCCCTGTGAGCTGGTCCCCATCGACCGGGAGCTGGCCGCCCAGGCGGTATCCGGAGATCCGGAGCTGGCCCTGTCCATGATGAAGTACCTGGCACGGACGGTGCGCCTGCTGTCCGAGCAGCTGGACGCCATGGCCTTTCGGCCGGCGGAGTGGCGGATCGCCCGGTACCTCCTCTCCCACTCTCCCTCCGGCGGGACGGTCCAATGCACCCAGGAGGACATTGCGGCCGCGGTGTCCGTCAGCCGGGTCACCGTCAGCCGGATCCTGAACCGGTGGGCACACAGCGGCACGGTGGCGCTGCAATACCGCAGCATCCTGCTTCGGGACCCATCCGCCCTGGAGCAGCTGTGCCGTGATTGAGATCAACATACCTGTTACATAGATTTTACTTGATATTTTGGGCCGGACAGGTTACAATAAACCACAGCGGGTCTCACCGCAGTGTTTGAACGCTTACAAAAATAAGGCAGGTGAACAGAATGGACGGCTGTGACAGTCATAGTCGAAGGAGCAGCATGGGATCAGAAACAGGAGCCCGGCGTCCCCTGAGGGCGGCGCTGTACAGAAGTCCGGTCTGTTCTGGGGCAGTCCGGCTCTGTTGACACGCCCCTGGCGCCTGTTTCCGCTTCCGGTCCCATGATCGAAGAACATGGAAAAGGAGGCGCTGCACATGGAGCAGAATCTGAACAGAGCGGTGGAGAGCATGGTCTCCGCCAAGCCCGACTACACCGGCGAGATCATCGCCATCATCCGCAGTCCCATCTCTCCCAGCGTGATGCGGGAGCGTCTGGAGGACTACCATGAAAAAGACATTGCGGAGGTCCTTCCGGCCCTGACCTCTGCCGAGCGGAAAAAGCTGTACCGCATTCTGGAGCCGGATATGCTCTCCAACATCCTGGAGCGCGTGGAGGGCGCAGAGGCCAACACTTACCTGATCGAGATGGACCTGCGCAAGGCAGCCCAGGCGGTGGAGCACATGGAGTCCGACTCCGCCCTGGAGATCCTCTCCCATCTGGACCGGGAGCAGAGAAGCAATCTCATCGAGTGCATGGATGAGACCTCCCAAAAAGAACTTGCGCTGATGGCGTCCTTCGATGAGGATGAGATTGGCAGCAAAATGACCACGAACTACATTTCTATCCAGACGGACCTCACGGTGAAGCAGGCCATGAGCGCCCTGATCCAGCAGGCGTCTGAGAACGACAACATCTCCACCCTCTTCGTCTCCGACCAGAACGGTGTGTTCTGCGGCGCCATCGACTTGAAGGAGCTGATCATCGCCCGTCCCGACACGGAATTTTCTTCGCTGATCAGGACCTCCTACCCTTATGTCTACGGCCATGAGTCCATTGATGACTGCATTGAGCAGCTGAAGGACTATTCTGAGGACTTGATCCCCGTTCTGGACAACCAGAACCGCCTGCTGGGCGCGATCACCGCCCAGAGCATCATTCAGGTCGTGGACGACGAGATGGGCGAGGACTACGCCATGCTGGCCGGTCTGACCGCGGAGGAGGATCTGGCCGAACCCCTGGGACAGAGCATGAAAAAACGCCTCCCCTGGCTGTTCGTCCTGCTGGCTCTGGGTCTGGTGGTATCCTCTGTGGTGGGTGTCTTTGAGCAGGTAGTGTCCCAGCTCCCTCTCATTATGAGCTTCCAGTCCCTGATCCTGGACATGGCGGGCAATGTGGGCACCCAGTCCCTGGCTGTGACCATCCGGGTGCTGATGGACGAGAACCTGACCGCCCGTCAGAAATTCGGTCTGGTGGTCAAAGAGATGCGGATCGGATTTGCAAACGGGCTTCTCCTCGGGGCGGCCTCCTTCGGAGCCATTGGCCTTTTCATCTGGGTGGTCAAGGGCAAGGGCCTGTGGGCCTCCTTCGCCATCTCCGGCTGCATCGGCGTCTCGCTGCTGCTGGCCATGGTGATCTCCAGCGCGGTGGGCACGCTGATCCCACTGTTTTTCAAAAAGATCCATGTGGATCCCGCAGTGGCCTCCGGGCCCCTGATCACCACGGTGAACGATCTGGTGGCGGTGGTGTCCTACTACGGGCTCAGCTGGATCCTCCTGCTCCAGGTCATGCACCTGGCGGGGTGAAGCCATTTGGAATTGCAGCAAGGGCAGAGGTTCTCCTCTACCCTTGCTTTATGATGTTTGGAGGGAAGAACTGTGGAAAACGGATTGACCGGCCTGTTTGACGGCTGGGAGGAGACCATGGTCTGGACCTGCCTCCAGGGGCACATGGGGCAAGTCGTGGCAGAAGGGGGACCGCCGCCGGTGAGTGCCCTATGCGCCGTAGGAGATTTCTGTTTTCTGGCGGGATTTCCCTCCCGGACTCTGGCCGCCCAGGCGGACCGCCCCATCCTGGTCCCCCGGACAATGGATTGGATCCCGGTGATCCGGTCCGTCTGGGGGACGCGGGCCGTCCCCTTCCTCCGCTACGCCATCCGCAAGGAGCCGGACGTCTTTGACCGGAGTTGGCTGGCAGACTGCGCCGCCACCCTGCCGGAGGGGGTTATCCTCTCCCCGATCCGCGCCGCTCACATTCCCCTCCTGATGTCCCAGCCGTGGTCCAGGGACCTGTGCGGCAATTTTCGGGACGGGGCGGATTTTGTCCGCCGTGGGCTGGGTGTACTGGCCCTGTGGGACGGCGTCCCCGTGGCCGGAGCCGCCTCCTATACAGTTTATGACGGCGGCATTGAGATCGAGATTGACACCAGACCGGACCTCCGCCGCCGGGGGCTGGCCCTGGCCTGTGGGGCGCGGCTCATTCTGGACTGCCTGGACCGGGGCCTGTATCCCAGCTGGGACGCCCATGACCTGCGCTCCGTGGCCCTGGCGGAAAAGCTGGGCTATCATCTGGACCGGCCCTATCAGGCATTCCTGCTGGAAAGGCCGTCTCTCTCTTAAAACAGAACAGCGCCTGCTGGGCGGCCGTGTGGGCCGTTCAGCAGGCGTCTTGTTATCCTCAGAGGACGTCAGTCCCGGTGTGCTCTAAATAGCTCAGCGGGTCCTGTGCCGCGCCGTCCAGCGCCACCTCAAAGTGGAGATGAGGGCCGGTGCTCTGTCCGGTGCTGCCAACCCGCCCGATGGCGTCTCCGGTTTGGACCTGTTCGCCTCCAGCGGCGTCTACCTCCTGGAGGTGACAGTATTTCGTGGTCAGGGACCCGTGGCGGAGCACGACGTAGCGCCCATCCTCAGCGTCAAAGCCGGCCTCCTCCACCGTCCCGTCCGCCGCGGCCAGCACAGGAGTCCCGGCGTCCCGTGGGATGTCGATGCCGCTGTGGGATGTGGTTTTCCCGGTGACCGGATGCACCCGGCTGCCGTACAGGGCGGAGAGGGTCACGGAGCCGTCCGTTTCCAGGGGCCAGGACAGGGCCTCCGGGGTCTCCTCTGAAGCGGGAGCTGTCTGGTGGGCAGGCCCGGCGTAGGCCCCCAGCGCTGCGGAGGACAGGACCACAGCCAGACCGGCGGACGCCGCCAGCAGGGCGGCGGGCCTTCCGTACCGTTTTTGCGTCATCATGCAGATCAACCTCTCTTTCAACCGTTGTTTTGGGGAACTCAGGGACAGGGAGACCCCTCCAAAGCCAGAGTCTCCTCCGGCGGCCAGGATCAGCAGCAGCTCTCCGTACCGCGCCCGGCGGGGGCTGTCCCAGCGGCGGACCGTCTGCTCGTCGCAGGACAGCTCACAGTCTTGCTCCAGCCGGCAGACCAGCCACCACACCGCCGGATTGAACCAGTGGACCGCCCGGGCCAGGACGGCCAGCCACTTGATCCAAAGATCATGCCGCCTCCAGTGGACCAGCTCGTGGGTCAGGACCCCCTCCCACTGCTCCGGACTCAGCTCCCGCTCCGGAAGCAGGATCCTGGGACGCAGCAGTCCCACCACCAAGGGGACGGGGATGGCGGCGCTCTGAAGCAGCTCCGGGGGACGCCGCGCCCCGGCGGAGGCCCGGACATAGAGCCCGGCGAGCTCCGGCTCCGGCCTGTGACCGTCCGCCCTGAGCCGGCGGCAAAGGCAGAAGTAACCCGTCCCCTGCCAGACGGCCACGGCGGCGAAGCCCGCCCCCCACAGGTACAGGGCCGCCCCGGCGGCTGTCTCTCCCCCGCTGACCTCCGGCAGAATTGATGGGTGCTCTGGATCATCCGCGCCTTCCTCCGGCGCAAGAGATACGGAAACCGCTATCCCCTCCCCCACAGCGGAGGAGACCGCCCGGTCCATCAGGGTGTGGGAGAGCCCCCAGGGGCACAGCAGCCGCATCAGTACCGGCAGCCAGAGATAATAGGCCGCGGTCCGGGAGATCCTCCCCCGCAGCAGCCGGGCCAGCAGCGCCGTCCCCCCGGTGAGGAGCGCCCCGGAGAGGGACAGGGAGAGCAGGCGGAGCAGACCGTCAACCATGGTCCTGTTCCTCCTCCGGATAGAGGACGGCGCGCAGCTCCGCCAGATCCTCCCGGCTTAGCTGGGACCGCTCTACCAGGGCGGCCACCAGACTCCGGGCGCTGCCCCGGTACACCTTGTCGATCAGGGAGCGGGTGGACCAGATCTGGTACTCCCGCCGGGAGAGCAGGGGCCGGTAATAAAACACCTCCCGTTTCTCCGCCTCCACCGCCTTCTTTTCACACAGGCGGCGCAGGAGCGTCTTGACTGTGGAGCTGTCCCAGCTGTGGGACTGCTCCAGCGCCCCCCGGACGTCCGCGATGGGCATGGGCCCCTCCGCCTGCCACAGCACCTCCAGTACATCCAGCTCCGCGCCGGAGATCCTTGCCGCCAGTTCCTTCATGTCTGATCCCTCCTGAAAATTCCCCCATGCTCAGGGTCCCTCGGCCCGAATGGGCGACAATTGTAACCTATGTGCTTAGGTTACAGCTGTCATCTCATTTTGTCAAGCCCCTGAGCCCATTTTTTTACACAGGATCCGCAAGGCGCCGGCATCCGGGGCACCGAAGCCCGCTCCCTGGCATAGGATACAAACAAACGGGAGGTATTGTAACTTATGCCAATCATCTATCTCTCTCCTTCCACCCAGGAGAAAAACGAATACGTCAACGGCGGCACTGAGGAGCAGTATATGAACCTGCTGGCGGACAAAATGGTCCCCTACCTGGATGCCTCCGGCATCCGGTACGTCCGAAACACCCCGGAGATGACAGCCGCATCCTCCATCGCCGCCTCCAACAGGGGGAACTACGACCTCCATCTGGCCCTGCACTCCAACGCCGCGCCGGAGGGGCAGTACGGCCAGGTGCGGGGGATCCTGGTGTTCTATTATCCGGGCAGTCAGGAGGGAGAGCGGGCTGCCACCATTATCGCCAACAATCTGAAGGAGATCTATCCCCTTCCAGAACTGGTCCAGGCCCAGCCCACCACCACTTTGGGAGAAGTGCGCCGGGTCCGGGCTCCCTCCGCCTTTTTGGAGCTGGGCTACCACGACAATCCGGAGGACGCGGCGTGGATCAAAAGCAGCCTGGACGCGGTGGCCAAAAATCTGGTCATCTCTCTGACCGACTACTTTGACATCCCGTTTCTGCTGCCGCAGCCCAGCCGCTCCGGGCAGGTGGACGTGGACTGGGGAGTACTGAACATCCGGGCCCGGCCGGAGCTGGACGCCCCCATCCTGGTCCAGGCCCCTGACGGTGCGCCACTGACCGTTCGGAACAGCACTGGGGACTGGTATCTGGTGGACTACTACGGAACAGTGGGTTACGCCAGGCAGGATTTCATCACATTGATTTGAAATCCGCTGGAAAGGAGTTTTTTATGGATATCCATGTGGTTCGGCCGGGAGACACCCTGTATGAACTGGCCTATCAGTACGGCGTCCCCATGTCCCGGCTCATCCAGGACAATCAGCTTCCAGATCCTTCCCAGTTGGTAGTGGGGCAGACGCTGGTGATCCAGTATCCCCGTTCCACCTATACCGTCCGGTCCGGTGACACGTTGTTTTCCATCGCCCGGAACGCCGGGGTCCCGCTGCGGCAGCTGCTGCGCAACAACCCCGGCCTGGAGGGGGGCGACCGGATCTACCCCGGACAGGAGCTGGTCCTCACCTATCAGCAGGAAAAACAGGGCGTGCTCTCCGTGAACGGATATGCCTATCCAAACATCGCCCCCGCCCTGCTCCAGCGGACCCTCCCTTTCCTCAGCAGCCTCGCCCCCTTCACCTACCGGCCCACCGTCCGCGGGGATCTGATCCCTCTGTCGGACAACGCCATGGTGGCGGCGGCCCAGGTCATGGGGGTCCGTCCCCTGCTACACCTGGCCAACCTCACGGAGGCGGACAGCTTCTCCGGCGAGCTGGCCCATGCCCTTCTGTCCAGCCCAGAGGCCCGGACACGCCTGGCGGATCATTTGATGGAACTCCTGCACCGAAATGGGTACCGCGGGATCGATGTAGATCTGGAGTCCATCTTCCCCGAGGACGCCCAAAACTATGTCCGATTCCTCTTCCTACTGCGGGAGCGTCTGGAGCCCCTGGGGTATCCCCTGCTGGCCGCCCTGGCGCCCAAAACCTCCGCCTGTCAGCAGGGAGAACTGTACCAGGGCCATGATTACCGCGGCCTGGGGGAAGCGGCGGACGGGGTCCTCCTGATGACCTACGAGTGGGGCTACGCCTTCGGCCCTCCTATGGCGGTGGCCCCTCTGGATCAGGTGCGGCGTGTGGCGGAGTATGCCCTTACAGAGGTCCCGGCGGAAAAAATCTGGCTGGGCATCCCCAACTACGGCTACGACTGGCTCCTCTCCGCGCCACAGGGAAGCCAGGCCCGCTCCCTGTCCAATCCGGAGGCCGTCGCCCTGGCCGCCCGGCACTACGCCGCCATCCGCTTCGACCCCAGGGCGCAGGCCCCGTGGTTCCGCTATGTGGACGGACAGGGGCAGGAGCATGAGGTCTGGTTCGAGGACGCTAGGAGCATCCGCTCCAAGCTGGCCCTGGCCGCGGAGCTGGAGCTGTACGGCGTGGGCTACTGGAATCTGATGCGCCCCTTCCCACAGAACTGGGCAGTCCTCAACTCGCTGTACGAAATTCGGACAGGAGACTAGCTTTTTGTTGAAAAGAGGAGTAAAATAACTTGTCCCGACGGGACAAATGGAATCAACAAAGGAGAAATGACCGATATGTCCATTGAAGTTGGAATGAAGGGCCGCGCCGAGACTGTGGTGAGCCAGGCGAATACCGCCCAGGCCGCCTGCTCCGGCGCTCTGCCCGTCTTTGGCACCCCGTTTATGTGCGCCCTGATGGAGGAGGCCTCCTGGAAGTCCATCGCCCCACACCTGGAGCCCGGCCAGAGCACCGTGGGCACCAAGCTGTGTGTGAGCCACGACTCCGCCTCCCCTGTCGGCATCAAGGTGTGGGCCGAGAGTGAGATCACCCTGGTGGACGGCAAGCGTATCGAGCTGAAGGTGGCCGCCTACGACGAGAAGGGCCTGATCGGCCAGGGCACCCATGAGCGCTTTATCATCACCGATGAGCGCTTCCTGTCCAAGACCTCCAAAAAGCTGGAGGGCTGAGGAATGTCCATCGAGAGAGTGCGGGACTACTTCCGCCCTCTGGGCCGGGAGGGAGACATTTTAGAGTTTCCCGTCTCCAGCGCCACTGTGGAGCTGGCCGCTCAGGCGGTGGGGGTCATCCCCGCCCGCATCGCCAAGACGCTGTCCTTCCTGGTGAATGACGGTTGTGTGCTCATCGTAGCCGCCGGGGACGCCAAGATCGACAACAGCAAATATAAGCACTTCTTCCACACCAAGGCCAAGATGCTCACCCAGGAGCAGGCCCGGGAGATGACCGGCCACACGGTGGGCGGTGTGTGTCCCTTCGCCAATCCGGAGGGGGTGCGGACCTATCTGGATGTGTCCCTAAAGCGTTTTGGTACCGTGTTCCCCGCGGCGGGCAGTTCCAACTCTGCCATCGAGCTCACCTGTGACGAGCTGACGGAATATTCCCACTGTGAGGGCTGGATCGATGTGTGCAAGGGCTGGCAGACGGAGGATAGCGGAGTCTGACGGATCTGTCTTTTTCGCTTTTACTTTTAACTAAACCAGGCCAGGGAGGGTGCAATACGCCCTCCCTGGCCTGGTTCTATCATGGGGTCCTCTCAAGTCCCTCACTCAGCATCCAGCAAAAGGAAGTCTGTTCCCACCCGGCGGCAGAAGGTGCGGTCATGCTCCACCAGAAGCATCGTAGGCTGATATTCTAAAATCAGTTCCTCCAGCTGGATGCGGGAAAACAGGTCGATATAGTTCAGCGGCTCGTCCCACACATAGAGGTGTGCGCTCTGGCACAGGCTTGCGGCCAGCAGGAGCTTCTTCTGCTGGCCCGCGCTGTACTCCGTCATATCCCGCTCCAGCATGAGCCGGGAAAAATCCAGCTTCCGCAGGACAGTAAAAAATTGGGTGCGGTCCAGGCCCTGCTCCTCCGCCAGGGCAGCTGGGAAGCCGCAGAGCCGGTCCGCCCTCTGGGGAACATAGGAGATGGTGAGCCCGGAGGCCCGCCAAAGGCTCCCAATGTGCTCCGGCTCTTCTCCCAGAACCAGGCGGAGCAGACTGGTCTTTCCGCTTCCGTTGCCGCCGCTCAGGCACAGCCGCTGACCATGCTCCAGTGTGAAGCGGACCGGGAAGTTTGCCGGCCTTCCGTCGTGGAGGACCACCAGGTCACGGCCCTCCAGAAGCCGCTGGCTGTGGTGCCGAAGGGGGCACAGCTTCAGACTGTCCGCCCGCTCCACATCCTGAAGCAGCGCGGTCTTTTCCTGGATGGCCCTCTGTTGGCGGGTCTCCAGATTCTTTGCCCTCTGCATCAGCTTTGCGGACTTGTGCCCCAAGTAGCCCCGGTCCGGACGCAGTCCGGAATTTCGGCTGCCATACTTGCTCTGCTCCACCCGGTCGGACCAGAGGGAGGTCCGGCGGGACGCCTGCTCCAGGCGGCGGATCTCTCCCCGCAGGGCCTCATTTCGCGCGGTCTCCCGCCGGTCCCTGCGCTCTTTTTCCTGGTACCAGACGGAAAAGTTCCCCTGGACCAGCTCAGGGCCAGTGCGGTTCAGAGCCAGCGTGTGGTCGGTGCAGGCATCCAGAAAGGCCCTGTCGTGGGACACCAGAAGGAAGCCGCGGTCCAGCCCCCGGAGGTACCGGGCTGTGAGGGTGCGTCCGGCCTCATCCAGGTGGTTGGTAGGCTCGTCCAGCATGGGGTACCCGTCTTCCTGGCAGAACAGCCGGGCCAGCCCGGCCCGGGTCTGCTCTCCGCCGCTGAGGGAGGAAAACGGGCGGTCCAGAATGTCCTCGTCCAGCCCCAGGCGGTTCAGCTCCCGCAGGAGCATCCACTCCTCCTCCCACGGGATCCCTTCCAGCAGGATCTCCCGGGCCGGCCGCTCCGGCTCCGCCACCAGGCGTGGAAAATAGATGGTGCGGTCTGGCCGGGTGAGGACTCCGCCGCCGGACAGGCTCCCCTCCAGCAGACGGAGCAGAGTTGTCTTGCCCCGGCCATTGCGGCCCACAAGCCCCAGTTTCCAGCGGGTGTCCAGCTGAAGGTCCAGGTGCTGAAAGACGGGGACGTGGTCCCCCTCATAGGTAAAGGAAAGATCTTGAATGGTGATCTGTGACATCGTCATACCCTCCTGTCTGTTCTATGTTTGTTCCACAAAAAAGCCGCAAAGAAGGATCATCCTTCCTTGCGGCAGACCGACAGGACGCCCACCGGTCAAGAGACCGGGGGCGCAGATACGACGATCAGACGGCGGAATGGACAATACCCTCTCGCGGCGGCATGACAGAACAGGGCCCGTTGGAGCCTCTCTTTCTTCTATCATGCCTCAGCAAGCGGTATTGCGCATCGTTCCGCCTCCTCTCTAATGTGTTGTGCTGGGACTATATCACAGGGGTGCATCTCTTGTCAACCCACGATCTCACACCCCTGAAGCACAGCGGCAGTCGTCACGCCCTGGGATGGGCCTTGTGGTAGACGTCCCTGAGCTTCTGATTCAGCAGCCTGGAATAGATCTGGGTGGAGGAGATATCCGCATGGCCCAGCATCTCCTGGATGGAGCGCAGATCCGCCCCGTTCTCCAGCAGATGGGCGGCAAAGGAGTGGCGGAGGGTATGGGGCGTGATGTCCTTTTCGATCCCCGCCTTTTCCTGATAGTACTTAATGAGCTTCCAAAAGCCCTGGCGGCTCATGCGGTCTCCGCTCATGTTGACGAAGAGGGCTGTCTCGCTGGGGGACTCCACCAGCTGGGGGCGCACCCGGTGCAGATATTCGCTCAAAGCCCGCACCGCCGTTTGATATAGGGGGATGACGCGCTCCTTTCCCTTACTGGCGCAGCGCAGCACCCCGGCGGACAGATTCAAATCATCCACGTCCAGGGCGATCAGCTCACTGACCCGAATGCCAGTGGCGTACAGCAGCTCCAGCATGGCCCGGTCCCGATAGCCTTTCAAATCGGTGCACTCCGGCTGCTCCAGAAGCAGCTCCACCTCTTTACCTGTCAGGATCTGGGGCAGCTTCCGCTCCACCTTGGCCGGGGCCACCCCTTTAGCCGGGTTGTGGTCCATGATCCCCAGGGCGATCATGCAGTTGTAAAAGGATTTGATGGATGCGATGGAGCGGGTCACCGTGGCAGCGGAGCGGCCCTTCCGGGTCAGCCCGGCGGCGTAGTGCTCCACCTCCTGGGTCAGCACCTCAGTGAGCTCCAGCTCCTGCTCCAGCATAGTGGCCTCGAACTGATGCATATCCCGCAGATAGGAGCTGATCGTGTTGGCCGACGCCTTTTTTTCTGTTCTCAGATAGTCCTCATAGAGGTCCAGCAGTTCAGACACACAGACAACTCCCTCACATATTGATTCCAATTACAGCACAAACCGGGCTGAGGCAGACAGCAGCGCGGGCGCGGCCAGAAATTCCAGCACAACACACAGGAACAGCCCCAGTCCCCAGAGGGCCAGACGCTCCCAATAGAGCGGCCCGAAGGGAAGCGGCTCTCTCCCGCCCCCCATTGCCCGTCGAAACAGGCTTACGGAACCCTCCATGCTCTGGGTCCCCGCCAGAAACAGGATAGGCCCCCAGAGAAAGGCGGGAAGGCCGAAAAGGAACAGGGCCGGTCCCAGCCCAACCGGACCGAAGGCCCGGCAGAAGCCCGCCACCGAAAAGGCAAACAAAAATCCCCGCGCCCCGAAGAGGACGGGGATCCCCACTGTACCCAGGGCCGTGAGCCCCAGAACGCAGACCCCAAAGAAAAACCGTCCCTGCTCCCACAGCATAGGCCAGAAGCCCACGGCCACTTTACCTGCCTGCCCAGCGGTCAGATAATCCCGCAGATAGGCGGACAGCGCTTCCGCCGCGGGCTGCGCGATCATACTGACCAGTGCAGCCCCCAGGAGACCGCCCAGCAGAAAGGCGCTCCCCAGGATGGCCAGCGGGCCCAGGCGGCCCAGTGCTTGTTCCACTCTCATTCCGTCCCGTTGGCTCATGGCACTCACCTCTCCCATATACCTTATGAGACAGGAGCGGGAAATAGACGCGTGGCCCGCAGCCCTGTCCATGGTGAAACAGGAGCAGGCAAATTTTTCTTTCTGCTATTACTATATCGCGCCTGCTCCATTCACGCAAGGGATTTTCTTCATTTTCATAAAATTCGTCAATTCTGTAAATATATTATGTAAATTGCGTTATGTAAATTCAAGAAATCAAGAAAGAACGCCGCAGGAATCTGCGGCGTTCTTTCTTGATGAAATATTGAATTTATGTGAAAATCATTCGAAAAATGTTAAAAATCAATGGTTTCGAATTTACCGGCAGGACTCGCATTGATTACAATCTGTATAATTACGGTTTGTATTTCCGGTCTCCCCCATGCCGGCAGCGATGGCCTTCAGCGCAATGGCGCACTCCAGACGCTTCCGCTCCATTTTGCAGGCCACCTCGTTGGACAGACTTATGTCACCGTTCACCAGCAGGTTGGAGGCGGAGCAGCCGCCGCTGCAATAAAAGCGCGCCCAGCACTCCCGGCAGGCGGGACGGGTGTAGATGTTCTGCTTGGCAAACTGGCCGGAGATGTCCATGTCGAAGGAGCCGTCAAACACATTCCCCATGCGGTACTCCTCCTTCCCCACAAACTGGTGGCAGGGGTAAATGTCGCCGTCCGGGGTGATGGCCACATACTCGCAGCCCGCTCCGCAGCCCCGCAGGCGCTTGATGACGCAGGGCCCCTGGGCCAGATCCACATTAAAGTGGAAGAAGTTCACATCCTTCCGGCCCATGAGCTCACGGGCCAGCTTCTCGTACTCCGCATCAACCTGGTCCAGATCCTCCTCTTTGATGGCAAAGGGGTCATCCAGAGGACCACTGGCCGGCTCCACCGATACATGGCGGAAGCCGAGAGAGGCCAGATGCATCACATCCTGGGCAAAGTCCAGGTTTTCCCGGGTAAAGGTGCCCCGGGCATAGTAGTCCTTGGTGCCGCGTCCGGCCACCAGCTTCTGAAATTTAGGAACAATGACGTCATAGCTTCCCTTCCCGCCTGCGGTGGGGCGCATGTGGTCGTTGACGTCCTTCCGGCCATCCAGAGAGAGCACCACGTTGGACATCTCCCGGTTGATGTAGTCGATGTTCTCGTCACTGAGGAGCATCCCGTTTGTGGTGATGGTGAATCGGAACACCTTGTCATGCTCCTTCTCCAGAGAGCGGGCGTACTCCACCGTCTTTTTCACAGTATCCATGGCCATTAGGGGCTCACCGCCGAAGAAGTCCACCTCGATGTTCCGGCGCTTGCCAGACTTTTTCACCACCCAGTCGATGGCCTGCTTGGCGGTCTCGAAGTCCATGGTCATGCGGTGGCCGGTGCCGAAGTCGCCGGTGGACGCGAAGCAATACCGGCAGCGCAGGTTGCAGTCGTGGGAGACATGGAGGCAGAGGGCCTTGACCACGGCCTGCTTGGGCAGCTCCATGGCGGCCTCCGGGTCCAGATAGTCGTCGCTGGAAAACAGGAGGCCGGCCTCCTGAAGGCTCCGCAGCTCCTCCCAGGTCTCATCCACCTCCTGGTCAGAATACTGCGTCAGCCGCTCACGGATCTCACGGGGGCAGGTCTCCCCCATGGTCTCCTCTTTCTCCAGCAGAGAGAGCAGATCATAACTCATCCGGTCCAGCACATGGACCGCACCGCTGTTCACATCCGCCACCAGGTACTGTCCCAGGGCGGTAAAGGTATGGATCATGGCAAACAAATTCCTTTCTGCCCGCCCATCCGGGGCGGGGTGTTTCGCGCATGAAAAAGGGCAGGCTGACACCTGCCCTTTTCAAGCGACCGTAAAAATTACTGGTTCTCGCACTTCTGGTTGGCGACCGTGCAGGAAGTCTTGCAAGCGGACTGGCAAGAGGTCTGGCACTCGCCGCAGCCGCCCTTGGCCGCACTGGCCTTCAGAGTGGCGCCGTTCAAAGTCTGAATGTGCTTCATTGGAAAATTCCTCCTAAATCCCTGCGAGGCCGGAGCCTTGCATCAATTTGAGTTTATTATACCATATCCGACCGGTCATTTCAATCATTCATTTACGTTTTTTTCGTACTCTGCCGCCGACGCTTCCGATTCGGGCGGGCTCCCAGCACCCCGGCCATGGCCCCGCCGCAGCAGCAGGACAGAAGGATCAGGGCCCCGTCATTGGATACAGAGGCGGAGCCGGAGAGCAGGCATCCCGCCGACAGCAGCAGCAGGAACAGACAGCCTCCCACTCCAAGCCCCACTGGCAGGGGGCTGCGCCTGATCCGGCGCACTGCCGTCAGCCCGCCGGTCAGGCTGCCCAGCACGCACACCGCCAGCACCGCCCGGTCCATCATCTCCTCACCAATGGTCCCGTTGGAGACCAGCAGCGCGCAGGCTAGCAGCGCGAGCAGGGTTACGGCCACCGCCACGCCGCTGCCACGGAGCATCTCCCGCATCACTGCCAGCCAAAGGGCGCCCGTCTCCTCCGATTTCTTCTCCCGTCTGGTCTGAGCCATAAAAAAACCTCCCCGCAGATCCGTTCTTCACAGGATCCTATGCGGGGAGGGCTTGTCAGCTTGTCAAAAAATTTCCGGGGCACCGGCTCAGTGCGCGGCTTCCTCCGCCTGGGCCGTCTTGCTGGAGACCGCCCACTTGGTCAGCTCGATCCGGACGCGGTCCACACCGCTCTCGATCACGATGGTGTTCTCCTTCACCGTGCAGATGGTGCCGGTGATGCCGCCGATGGTGGTGATCACGTCACCCACGGTCAGAGAATCCCGCATATTCTGCGCTTCCTTTTTCCGCTTGTTCTCGGGGCGGATCATAAAGAAGTAGAGCATTGCGAGCATCGCAACGATCATAATCATACTTTCCATAACTGGTTGATTCCCTCCAAAAAAATAATGTAAAAATGCGTCCTTACAAGTATATCTGATTTCTGTACAGTTTGCAAGTGCTTTTCTAAAATTTCTTCACTCTTGGGCGGGACGGTCCAGCAGGCCGGAATAGGTCCGGCGGAAGGACTCGAAGTTCCCCTCGTCCAGGGCCTGGCGGATGCGGGCCATCAGTTCGTTATAGAAGTGCAGATTGTGGAGCACAGCCAGGCGCATGGCCAGCATCTCCCCCGCGGTCAGCAGGTGCCGGAGGTAGGCACGGGAGAAGCTCCGGCAGGCGGGACACTGACAGGTCTCGTCGATGGGACGGGGATCCAGCTTGAACTTCTCATTTTTGATGTTGATGGTCCCCTTCCAGGTGTACAGCTTGCCGTGGCGGGCGTTGCGGGCGGGCATGACGCAGTCAAAGAAGTCCACGCCCCGGGCCACGCCCTCGATGATGTTGGAGGGCGTCCCCACCCCCATCAGGTACCGGGGCTTGTCCTTGGGCATACTGGGCTCCACCGCGTCGATGATGTCGTACATCACCTGGGTGGGCTCCCCCACCGCCAGCCCGCCGATGGCAAAGCCGTCGCAGTCCAGCTGGGCGATGCGCTCCATGTGCTGCTGCCGGATGTCCGCATAGGTCCCACCCTGGTTGATGCCGAAGAGCATCTGACCGGGGTTGACGCAGTCCGGCTGTGCATTGAGGCGGGCGTGCTCGGTGATACACCGCTCCAGCCAGCGGGTGGTGCGCTCCACAGAGGCCTGGACATACTCCCGGGGCGAGGGGTTTTCGATGCACTCATCAAAGGCCATGGCGATGTCGCTGCCCAGGTTTGACTGGATCTGCATGGACTCCTCCGGCCCCATGAAGATGCGCCGCCCATCGATATGGGAGGCGAAGGTCACCCCCGCCTCGGTGATCTTCCGCAGCCCGGACAGGGAAAACACCTGAAAGCCGCCGCTGTCGGTGAGCATCGGGCCGTCCCACTGCATAAAGCGGTGCAGCCCCCCCATCTCCCGGACCACCCCGTCCCCGGGGCGCAGGTGCAGATGGTAGGTGTTGGACAGCTCCACCTGACAGCCGATCTCCTTCAGATCGTGGGCGGACACCGCCCCCTTGATGGCCCCCTGGGTGCCCACGTTCATAAAGACAGGGGTCTGGACAGTGCCGTGGGGACAGGTAAATACGCCCCGGCGGGCGTTCCCCTCGGTCTTGATCACTTCAAACACAAAAAAACTCCTTTGACGAGATCCGTCAGATCTCTGCGTATTTTAATTATCTGGAATCAGGAGATAAACATGGCGTCTCCAAAGCTGAAGAAGCGGTAGCGTTCCTTCACAGCCTCCTCATAGGCGGACAGAACGTGCTCCCGCCCGGCCAGGGCGGACACCAGCATGATTAGAGTGGACTGGGGCAGATGGAAATTGGTGACCAGAGCGTCCAGCACCTTGAAGCGGTAGCCGGGATAGATGAAGATGCTGGTCCAGCCCGCCGACTCCTTCAGAGTGCCGTCCTCGGCGGCAAAGCTCTCCACCGTCCGGCAGGAGGTAGTCCCCACACAGATGACCCGGCCGCCGTTCCGCTTGGTCTCATTGATGGTGCGGGCGGTCTCCTCTGGGATCATGCAGTATTCTGAGTGCATCTCATGCTCCGAGATGTCCTCCGCCTTCACCGGGCGGAAGGTGCCCAGCCCCACATGGAGGGTGACATAGCACAGCTTGACCCCCATCTCCTGGATCTGCCGGAGCAGTTCCGGGGTGAAGTGCAGGCCGGCGGTGGGGGCGGCGGCGGAGCCGTTGATCTTGGAGTAGACGGTCTGATACCGCTCATTGTCCTGAAGCTCCTCCTTGATGTAGGGCGGCAGAGGCATCTTGCCCAGCTCCTCCAGTACCTCCAGGAAGATCCCCTGGTAGTGGAAGCGCACCAGACGGTTCCCGCCGGATGCCTCCGCCTCCACCGTGGCGGTGAGGTGTCCCTCGCCGAAGGACACCTGGGCCCCCGGCTTCAGCTTCCGGCCCGGGCGGACCAGGCACTCCCAGAGTCCGTCCCCCTTGTCGGTCAGCAGCAGCACCTCACAGGCGCCTCCCCCGGGGAGCCGGTGGCCGATCAGCCGGGCTGGCAGCACCCGGGAGTTGTTCAGCACCAGGCAGTCCCCCGGCCGCAGCAGCTGGGGCAGCTCATAAAAGTGCCGGTGGGCGATCTCCCCGGTGCACTTGTCCAGGGTCAGCAGCCGGGAGGAGTCCCGGCGCTCCAGAGGGGTCTGAGCGATCAGCTCCTCCGGAAGGTAAAAATCAAAATCTGAGGTTTTCAATGGTCATACGCCTTTCTGTCCATCCGGCTCACCGCACCACGGCGCCGGGGTAGTAAAATTCAATGATCTCGTCATAGGAAAAGCCGCGCTCCGCCATGGCCCACGCGCCGTACTGGCTCAGGCCCAGCTGATGCCCGTTTCCGGAGCCCCGGAAGGTAAAGCTTCCGCCGCTCACCGTTACCTGAGTGCCGGAGGGGACGTCCGGGGAGCCGTCCTCCCCCGCCTCCTCCACCGGCCGGATGGTGCCGGAGCCGGAAATAGAATACAGCTTCTCACCGGATACCTGGGAGACAGTCCCGCCGCCGCTGATGACGAAATAGTTCTTCCCGGGGTCCAGCGCTCCGCCGCCGCTGACGGACAGCCCGCCGCTCCCGCTCTGGCTCCCGGAGCCGGTCTCCTTTCCGTTGACGGTAAAGCGGATGGACGGGACCCCGAAAGCGCTCCGGATCTTCTCCGGCTTCAGAGTGTTGCTCTGCCCGTTTTCATAGAACACCTTGACCTGGATCACATTTCCCAGTTCAGAGTAGGTGAGCTCCAGGGAGTCGATCCCGCTCCCGGCGGCGTATCCCTTGGACAGGAGCCGCTGTACCAGCTCCTCCTCCGAATAGGACACCGTCCAGGAGGAATACGGATTTTTCCCGCTCAGATCCGCCTCATAGGGGTCGGTCACACCCTTCAGATAGGGATAGTCCTCCAGGGAGGAACCCCACACATGGTAGACGCTCTCACTGGCTCCGCCGTGGCTGGAGGAGTAGAACGCCTCGATGACCCGTCCGTCGTACCGGGCATACTCCCCCGCCGTCTCCTCCACCGCCCGGTCGGTGCGGTCGTTGGCCTGATAGCTGGCGTTGTTGGGCCCGGCTCCGTAGTAGACCTGACAGTCGGTGGTGTTGCACACATCGAAGTGATAGGATGTGTGCCGGCTGCTGCGGAGATTGTTGTAGGCATAGCTGCGGGCGCACACCGCCTGGACCTTCAGGGCCTCCAGAGGCCAGCTGTTGCTCATCTCATAGGGGACCACGCCCTTGAGATAGGTCTCCAGATCCACGATGTTCACCACAGTCAGATCGCCGCCGCTGATGCGTTCATAGCGGAACCCACCGTAATAGCGGTTGCCCTTGAACCAGGTGCGGACCTCATCCTCCCCAGTGACGTCGGGCATCACCCCCAGGGCCAAGCCGTCCCCGCCGTCAAACTGGAACAGGATCTCGTCCGTCCCCGTCCGGGTCACGTTGACCCCATAGCTGCTGGTCCCGGCGATGGTCCCCTTCCCCAGGCGGGCCTGGGCGTCCTCAGCCTCCTCCCGGGTGGCGTAGGCCCCGCACCGGACCTGGTATTCTCCATCGATCCAGGCGGGAAAGCCATCCGGATAGTCCTCCGCCGCCCGGACCGCCTCCTCATAGGAGGAGCAGGTCTCCACCTGAAGGTGATAGCTGCCGATCACCGCGCCGCCATTGTCGGAATTGGAATAGGAGGAGCCGCTGACCCAGGTGTTCTGGGCCTTGACCATGGTGATCCTGGTCTCTTTGGAGCCGGTCCTGCCCAGCTCCACAAAGTCCAGATCCCGGTCGAAGTAGCCCAGCCGGTATCCGGAGCCGTATCCGGTGTTGTTCTCCAGGTTGGCGTTGACCAGTGCGCCCGAGCCATAGGCCAGCCCCACCTGGATCGGATCTGCCTCCGTCCCGGCCGCCTGTGCTGCCGGGGCCGCCAGCGCCGCAGCCAGGAGGACGGCGGCAAGCCGTGTAAAGATTCCCTTCATCGTATCTCCCATTTCTCTGTTTCGTATTGACACCCGCCTGCAAACATGATAGGATAAACCCAAGTTTTTGCAAGATAGAGGTAGCGGCCGACATCAGTAAGCGTGGCCAGGGAGCCGGTTCCCGTCCATCCACGCCCAAAGGGAAGGCCGCCGAAGGGCCCCCCTGCCCGGAGGGGGCGGGCCCTGGTCGCCGGGTCAACAGCCTTTCGACTGTCATCAGGGCGGTACCCTGATGGAGCGCTGTCTGCTTTTGTAAACATTTTGCCGGCTGGTCTGAAGCCAGACCACAGCTGACATTATAGTACAAAATCAGCCGCTTGAAAAGCCGCTGATTTCTTTTTTTCTTGCGGAAACGATTTCCGGCTCCGGACACATCGATCTCGGCAGAGGGGCATACAATGGCCCTGAGCCGTTATGGAGGTAGTTGAAAATGGAAAAGAAGTACAAAGTAGGCATCATCGGCGCCACCGGCATGGTGGGTCAGCGCTTCGTCACCCTGATGGAGAACCACCCCTGGTTCCAGCTGACCGTCCTGGCCGCCAGCCCCCGCTCCGCCGGGCAGCCCTATAAGCAGGCCGTGGCAGGCCGCTGGGCCATGGATACCCCCATCCCCGCCGAGGCTAAGGAGCTGGTGGTGATGGACGCCCAGGCCGATGTGGAAAAGATCGCCGGCATGGTGGACTTTGTGTTCTGTGCCGTGGATATGAAGAAGGACGAGATCCGCGCTCTGGAGGAGCGCTATGCCAAGGCCGAGTGCCCCGTGGTGTCCAACAACTCCGCCCACCGCTGGACGGAGGATGTGCCCATGGTGGTGCCCGAGATGAACCCGGAGCACCTGGAGGTCATCGCCGCCCAGCGCAAGCGCCTGGGCACCCAGCGCGGCTTCATTGCCGTCAAGTCCAACTGCTCCATCCAGTCCTATGCCCCCGCCCTGCACCCCCTGCTGAAGTACGGGATCGACAAGGTGCTGGTGTGTACCTACCAGGCCATCTCCGGCGCGGGCAAGACCTTCGAGCGCTGGCCCGAGATGGTGGATAACCTGATCCCCTACATCGGCGGCGAGGAGGAGAAGAGCGAGCAGGAGCCCCTGAAGGTCTGGGGCAAGGTGGAGGACGGCCGGATCGTCAAGGCCGAGGGCCCCGCCATCACCGCCCAGTGCCTCCGCGTCCCCGTGTCCAACGGCCACACCGCCGCTGTGTTCGTCTCCTTCCGGGGCGAGGCGCCCTCCATGGAGCAGATCAAGGCGGACTGGGCCGGCTTCAAGGGCCGCGCTCAGGAGCTGGATCTCCCCTCCGCCCCCAAGCAGTTCCTCCACTATTTCGAGGAGCCCGACCGTCCCCAGGCCAAGCTGGACCGTGAGCTGGAGGGCGGCATGGCCGTCTCTCTGGGCCGCCTGCGTCCTGACACCCAGTACGACTATAAATTCGTGGGCCTGAGCCACAACACCCTCCGGGGCGCTGCCGGCGGCGCGGTCCTGCTGGCCGAGCTGCTGTGCGCTGAGGGCTATATGGACCGCAAGTAATGCCATGGTCTAATTAGGAATTATGGGGCGAACGACAAGCAGGCCGTCCGCGCCGAACGCCAAAGCTCCCATCTCCTAACTCCTGATTTGTAAAATTGCCAAGCCCCCGGGCATAAAATTCCTAATTCCTAATTCCTAATTTCTAATTCCTAACTCAAAGAAAGGGTGCTTTTCATGCGAACTCCTGTCTTTACCGGAAACTGTGTGGCCATCGCCACTCCCTTTGACGCCAGCGGTACCATCAACTATGACGCCTTCGGCCGTCTCATCGATGCGCAGATCGCCGGCGGCGTAGACGCCATCTGCGTCTGCGGCACTACCGGCGAGTCTGCCACCATGACCATTCGGGAGCACATCGCCGCCGTGGAGTACTGCGTCAAGCGGGTCGATCACCGGGTGAAGGTCATCGCCGGCGCGGGGAGCAACGACACCACCGCCGCCGTCTACCTCTCCCTCCACGCCCAGGACTCCGGAGCCGACGCCCTGCTCCACGTCACCCCCTACTACAACAAGTGCAGCCAAACCGGACTGATCAAGCACTATGAGTACATCGCCGACCGGGTGGACCTTCCGGTGATCCTCTATAACGTACCAAGCCGCACCGGCGTCTCCTTCACGGCGGAGACCTATCAGGTGCTGTCCCAGAACCCCAAGATCAACGGCGTCAAGGAGGCCAGTGGAAACTTCTCCCTCCTGGCCCACACCCGCCACCTGTGCGGCGATGACTTCTATATCTGGTCGGGCAACGACGACCAGGTGGTGCCCATGATGTCTCTGGGGGCTAAGGGCGTGATCTCTGTGGCCTCCAACATCATCCCTGAGGTCATGGTGAAGATGACCCACCTTTGTCTGGACAACGACTTCGTATCCGCCTCCAAGCTCCAGATCGAGTATATGGATCTGATCGACGCTCTGTTCTGTGATGTGAACCCCATCCCGGTGAAGGAGGCGCTGAACCTGCTGGGCATGGAGGCCGGCCCAGTACGTCTTCCCCTGTGCGAGATGGAGGAGAAGAACAAGGCCCGTCTGCGCGCCGCCATGCAGGCCAAGTGGCTGCTGTAAAGGAAGGTAACCTGTCATGCTGAAGATAATCATTTCCGGATGCAGCGGCCACATGGGCCGCGTGGTGGAGTCCATCTGCACCGCTGACCCGGCAGTGCAGGTGGCGGCGGGCTTTGATGTGCTGGGTAGCAGCGATCGGGAGTTCCCAGTGTACTCCTCCCCCAGCCAGTTCACCGGCGAGGCGGACGCAGTCATCGACTTCTCCTCCCCCGCCGCGCTGGACGGCCTGCTGGACTTCGCCAGACGCACCGGGACTCCGCTGGTGCTGGCCACCACCGGCTACACCCCGGAGCAGGTGGCCCAGATCGGTGCCGCCGCCCTGGAGGTCCCCATCTTCCGTTCCGCCAATATGTCCCTGGGGATCAACGTGCTGCTGGAGCTGGTCAAGAAGGCCGCCTCCGTGCTGGGTGACAGCTACGACATTGAGATCGTGGAGCGGCACCACCGCCGCAAGGTGGACGCCCCCAGCGGCACCGCCCTGATGATCGCCGACGCGGCCGCCTCCGCCTGCGGGCATGAGACTGAGTATGTCTTTGAGCGCCACTCCGTCCGCCAGCCCCGGGACAAGAAGGAGATCGGCATCTCCGCTGTCCGGGGCGGCACCATCGTGGGCGAGCATGAGATCATCTTTGCCGGACACGACGAGATCATGGAGATCCGCCACACCGCCCTCTCCCGGGAGATCTTCGCCCAGGGGGCTGTGGAGGCCGCCAAGTTTATGGCGACGGTGAATGCGCCGGGTCTGTATGACATGAGCCAGCTGGTAAAATAATTTTAGTCTGAAACCGAGGGAACTCATCCTTTTTTGGATGGGTTCCTTCTTTTGCTGTGTGAAAAGTCAGGTCTACTTGACGTGGAGATCCATTCTGTGTTATTATAAAAGTAAGGTGAACATGACTTTGGAGGAAATAATGAAAAACCGAATCAGGGAATTTCGTGAGCAGCATGGTCTCACCCAAAAAGAACTGGGAGGATCCGTTGGAGTCTCCCGTCAGGCGATCCATGCAGTGGAAACGGGAAAATTTGATCCATCCATCTGGCTTGCCCACGATTTAGCGCACTATTTTGGTGTGACCATTGAGGAACTGTTTGACTTTACCAGAGAGGGGCAGTAGTATGCATTTAGAAGCTGAAGTGTATGGACTGGTTCTGGGTGGTTTTGTAATTGTTGTTGTTTGTACCCTGCTGGTGCTGATTTACCTGTTTTGGCGGTCCCGCAACCAGGCGATCCTGTGGTTTGGCGGACAGACGCTCTTTTTATCCGGCGCTTTCTGGTTCTTTTTTCGGGCCCTCTGTTTTCGGTATGATCCTCAATTTTCCATGTACTCCGAAGTGCAGTCGGTTCATATTGCCTGTGCCGGCTTGCTTTGGACCCTGAGTATGCTGTGTATGCTCATAGGCATCTACCGGCTGCTGCGGAAAGGGCCGGTTATCCATCAATTCTAGGAGGTACTCTCTTATGTCCGATCCCTTTATCCGCACCCGCCTGTTGGTAGGCGACGAGCCTTTGGACCGGCTCCGCCGCGCCCGCGTCGCCGTGTTCGGCGTGGGCGGCGTCGGGGGCTGCTGCGTTGAGGCCTTGGCACGGGCAGGTGTGGGCACTTTACACTTATACGATGACGATACAGTCTCAGAGAGCAACTTGAACCGCCAGCTCGCCGCCCTCCACTCCACCATCGGCCAGCCCAAGGCGGAGGTCATGGCCCAGCGGGTGCGGGACATCAACCCGGACTGTCAGGTGCGGGCCATCCGGATGTTCTACCTCCCGCAAAACGCCGGACAGGTGGATCTGTCCCAGTACGACTATGTGGTGGACTGCATTGACACCGTGGCCGCCAAGCTGGAGCTTGTGACAAGGTGTACCGCTTTACAGGTCAGGATTGTCAGTGCGATGGGCTCGGGAAACAAGCTGGACCCTACCGCCTTCGAGGTCTCAGACCTGTCCAAGACCCAGGGCTGTCCCCTGGCCCGGGTCATGCGGAAGGAGCTGCGCCGGAGGGGGATCTCCCACCTGAAGGTGGTCTGGTCCCGGGAGGAGCCCCGCAGCCCCCTCCGCCCCATGGAGGCGGAGCCGCCCGCCTCCGCCTCCGAGACCCGGCCGGGCTCCACCGCCCGGCGGGACACCCCGGGCTCCATCTCCTTCGTGCCCGCCGCCGCCGGACTGGTGCTGGCCAGCGCGGTGGTCCGGGACCTGGGCCAGTTTTAATACGGAAGCGAAGAAAACTCCCCCGGCCGCAGCCGGGGGAGTTTTCTTGTATCAGGACGGAATTACTGATCCATGATGACCTTGTGGAACACCTTCTTGCCCTTCTTGATGACCAGGCCCTCGCCGCAGAAGTCAGTACAGGGGAAGGCGGCGGACACATCGGTGACCTTCTCGCCGTTGACCTCCACACCGCCCTGCTCCACCAGGCGGCGGGCCTCCTTCTTGGAGGGGGCCAGCTTGCACTTGACCATCAGGTCCAGCAGGCCGATGGAATCCCCCTGGGCGTCCTCCCGGCACAGGCAGGTGCAGGGCATATCGGCGGTGTCTCCTCCGCCGCCGAAGATGGCCCGGGCGGCGGACTGGGCCTTCTCCGCCTCCTCCTGGCCGTGGACCAGCTTGGTCAGCTCATAGGCCAGGATCTCCTTGGCGGTGTTCAGCTGGCTGCCCTCCCACTTGTCCATCTCGTCGATCTGCTCCAGGGGCAGGAAGGTCAGCATCCGCAGGCACTTGAGCACGTCGTCGTCCCCCACGTTGCGCCAGTACTGGTAGAACTCATAGGGGCTGGTCTTGTTGGGATCCAGCCAGACGGCGCCCTTGGCGGTCTTGCCCATTTTCTTGCCCTCGGAGTTGAGCAGAAGGGTGATGGTCATGGCGTGGGCGTCCTTGCCCAGCTTGCGGCGGATGAGCTCGGTGCCGCCCAGCATATTGGACCACTGATCGTCGCCGCCGAACTGCATATTGCAGCCGTAGTGCTGGAACAGGTAGTAGAAGTCGTAGGACTGCATGATCATGTAGTTGAACTCCAGGAAGGAGAGACCCTTCTCCATGCGCTGCTCATAGCACTTGGCCCGGAGCATATTGTTCACCGAGAAGCAGGCGCCTACATCCCGCAGCATCTCAATGTAGTTCAGCTTCAGCAGCCAGTCGGCGTTGTTCACCATCTGGGCCTTGCCCTCGCCGAACTCGATGAAGCGTTCCATCTGCTTCTTGAAGCAGTCGCAGTTGTGCTGGATGGTCTCCGGGGTCATCATGCTGCGCATATCGGTGCGGCCGGAGGGGTCGCCGATATAGCCAGTGCCGCCGCCGATCAGGGCGATGGGGCGGTTGCCCGCCATCTGGAGCCGCTTCATCAGGCACAGGGCCATGAAGTGGCCCACATGGAGGGAGTCGGCGGTGGGGTCAAAGCCGATGTAGAACACGGCCTTCCCCTCGTTGATCATTTTGGAGATCTCCTCCTCATTGGTCACCTGGGCAATGAGGCCGCGGGCTTTCAGCTCTTCGTAACAAGTCATCGATCTTACTCCTTTTTATTTTATTCTGAAAAATTGGATGAAACGCTTGATTCTGTGCTCTGCCGGGCCCGGATGACATTATAGCCCACCACGCCGACGATGACGGTGGCCGCCCCAGCCAGGGCCAGAGTGCCCACAGTCTCGTGATAGAACACCGCCACCAGGATTGGGTTGAGCACCGGCTCGATGCCGGAGACCAGGCTGGCGGTCACCGGAGGCGTGGTTTTCAGGCCGATGGTCAGCAGGATATAGGCCACCGCCACCTGAAAGACGCCCAGCACCAGCAGACTGGTCAGGGCGATGGGCTCCAGTTTTTCCTCCCCCAGCAGGAAGGGCAGTCCGGTGACTGCCGAGAGGACGTCCCCCCAGAACACGGAGGAGATGGCGTCGGAGTCCGGCATCTCGTTCATCAGGAAAACACCTGCATAGGCCACGCCGGACAGCAGGGCCAGCACATTGCCCAGGCCGCCGCCCATCTCCAGGCTGTCCGCGAAGAAGAAGAGCACCCCGCCGAACACGATCCCGCAGGCCAGCAGATCCAGCCGGCCGGGCTTTCTTCTCCAAAACAGGGCGGAAAACAGAATGACAAAAATGGGGGCGGTGAACTGGAGAACGATCACGTTGGCCGCCGTGGTCAGCTTGTTGGCCACGGAGAACAGGGCGTTGGTGCCGAAGATGCTCAGCGCCCCCACCGCGACCCAGCGGTTGAACCGGAGCGGGTGGCGGATCACCGCCAGATATGCCCCGATCACCACCAGGGCGATGGCGGTACGGGCCCCGTTGATGGCCATGCCCCCCCAGGGGATCAGCTTGATGCACAGCCCGCCGATGCTGTACAGCACCGCCGCCAGAAAGACGCACAGCGTCCCGGTCCGTCTCTTGTTTTCCATGCGCTTCTCCCCCATATGACAACAAAAGCCCCCTGTCCGGTGATCGGACAGAGGGCATTACAGTGCAACGCGGTACCACCTCTGGTTCGCCCGCCCCTCGCAGGGCAGACCTCACGGAGTTCATGCAAACTCCCACGCGGTAACGGGCGAAACCCGGCCTGTCCCCTACTGGGCCGGTCTTCGGCCGTTCAGGCGGCTGCTCCAAGGGGTAGGTTCACAGGACGTCCTCTCCCCCTCTCACCGGCCGGGGGCTCTCTGAACAGGGTGCGCCTTGCTAGAGTTCCTTTTCTTTGCAGTAAGGGAACTGTATCACAGTTTTCAAAGGTTGTCAAGGGTTGAAGCCCGGATTTTATGGGAGCAATTCTGGATTTGATTTTCTGCCCTTGGACCCGGGCCGCCCCAAGAAGTATTCTCCGGACTGTTCACAAAAGAAGACGCTGTTTTACACCTGCTCAATCAGTGGGACCGAACACCTTTCGCTTCAGCTCTATTCCGGTTGGCGTCATGGCAAGTCCCCCTTGAGCCGTCTCCTTCAGGGCGCAGGGCATGGAGTCGCCCACCGCCCGCATGGCCTGGATGCACTCGTCCGCGGGGATCTTACTCTCGATCCCCGCCAGGGCCATCTCCGCCGCAGTGAAGGCGATGGCGATGCCAGAGACGTTGCGTTTGATACAGGGGATCTCCACCAGGCCGGCCACCGGGTCGCACACCAGCCCCAGCTGGTTCTTGATGGCCATGGCACAGGCGTGGGCGGACTGGGCCGGCGTTCCGCCGCACAGCTCCACCAGGGCCGCGGCGGCCATAGCGGAGGCGGAGCCGCACTCCGCCTGACATCCTCCCTGGGCCCCGGCGATGGAGGCCTGCTGAGCGATCACCATGCCGATGGCCCCGGCGGTGAACAGGGCCATGACCGCGGCCCGCTCGTCACACAGGCCCTCCTCCAGCATGGAGACAATGGTCCCAGGCAGGATGCCGCAGGACCCCGCTGTGGGGGCGGCCACCACCTTGCCCATGGCGGCGTTGTACTCTGAAACCGCGATGGCCCGGGCCACCGCCCGGTTGAGAAATGTCCCGGTGATCCCGCCCCGCTCCGCGTAGCGGGCCATTTTGGCCGCGTCTCCGCCGGTGAGGCCGGAGGTGGACCGCAGCTCCGGGTCCATCCCCGCCCGGACCGCGTCGCGCATCACACCCAGACTGTCCGCCATGCGCTGATACAAAACGTCGGCCGGCTGCTCCATCTGCTCCGCCTGATCGGCCAGGGCGGTCTGGGAGATGGTGCTCCCGGCCTGCTCCGCCGCCCGGCAGAGCTCCGCGATCGAAGAATATTCCAGCATTGTGCCACCCTCCTCAAATCGCCCGGATCAACACCACGTTGATGATATTGGGCAGGATCCTTAAACTGCTGATCAGTGCGTCGGACACGTCGCCGTCCACCTCGATGGTCATAACGGCCTCGCCCCCCTTTTTGGGGCGGGAGAGGCGGAAATTTCCGATGTTGACCTCGGAATAGGCCATGAAGTTGGTCACCGCCGCAATGGTGCCCGGCTTGTCATAGTGGAGCACCAACAGGGTGTTGTACTGCCCCGTGAAGGAGACTGCCATCCCGTTGATCTCCGTGATCAGGATGTTACCGCCTCCGATGGAGGCCCCCTGAATCACGGCGGTGCCCCCCTGGGCTCCGGTCACCGTGACCCGCGCGGTGTTGGGGTGGGCGCCCGGGATCTCAGTCTCATGGAAAGCAAACTCCATGCCGCCCTCCTTCGCCAGCTGGAGGGAATGGCGGATCCGCTCGTCATCCGAGTCCATCCCCATCACGCCGGCAATGAGGGCCTTGTCCGTGCCGTGGCCCCGGTAAGTCTGGGCAAAGGAACCGGACAGCGTGATGTCCGCCTTTACCACCTTGTCCCCCAGGATCTTCCACGCCACCCGGCCCAGGCGGACCGCGCCGGCGGTGTGGGAGCTGGATGGACCGATCATCACCGGCCCAATGATGTCAAATACGTTCATAGAAGCCTCCTCAGGGCAGGGTATAATTATGCCTTGGACAGCTTACGGTTGATGGTGTCCACAATGACGCCGATGGCGTTGTCGCCGGAGACGTTGCAGGCGGTGCCGAAAGAGTCCTGTGTGATGTACAGGGCCACCATGATGGCACAGATGGGGCCGTTCACATCGCCGGCCTCAGGTCCGAACACCATGTACAGGAAGGGAAGCGCGGTCATAATAGAGCCGCCCGGCGCACCGGGAGAAGCCACCATCGCGATACCCAGGGTGGCAATGAAGGGGACCACCGTAGCCAGGCTGATGGGCAGATCGTTCATCAAACACACCGCGGTGGCACAGGAGGTGATGGTGATCATGGAGCCGGCCATGTGGATGTTGGCACACAGGGGCACCACGAAGTTGCGGATCTCCTGGGAGATACCGTCCGCCTCGGCGCACTGGAGGTTCACCGGGATGGTGGCGGCGGAGGACTGGGTGCCCAGGGCGGTGGTATAGCCGGGGATCTGGTTTTTCAGCAGGGTGACCGGATTCTTGTGGCTGATGCCTCCGGCCACCACAAAAGCGAACACCAAGTACAGCAGGTGCATGGCGATGACCACCAGGAACACCTTCCATAGGATGCCCAGAATCACGAAAGTCTTGCCGGAGTGGGTCATGTCCACAAAGGTTCCGCAGATGTACAGGGGCAGCAAGGGGACGATGGCCACATGGAGCACCTTGTCGATGATGGTGGAGAAGTCCTTGATAGCGTTGTACAGGGTGTCGCCGATCTCCTTCCCCTTCATGGCGGACAGGGACAGACCCAGGATGAAGGCCAGCAGCACGGCGGCCAGGGTGTCCAGGATGGGAGTCACGGAGATGCTGAACAGGGAGGCCACGGAGTTGCCCGCGGTGGCGGCGATCTGCTCCAGGGCGGAGGCGTCCATGAAGCTGGGGAACAGAGTGATCGCCACCAGGAACGCACAGGAGCCGGCGATCAGGGTGGAGCCGTAGGACAGCCCCGCCGTGATGGCCAGCAGCTTTCCGGCCCCCTGGGACAAGTCTGCGATTCCCATGGTGACATACGCCAGGATCATCATGGGGATCACGAATTTCAGGAACGTGCTGAACAGGCCGGAGGCGGTCACCACGATCCGGCAGACGATCTCAGGGCAGAAGGATCCGATCAGGATGCCCAATATGATGCCAATGATCAGTTTGGGCACAAGGCCCAGTTTTTTCTTTTTTCCCATGCTGCTTACTTCCTCTCGTTTTAGATAACCAGTTCCTTCCTGTGAAGGTTCTGCAAGCATAGCACGAAACCGGAAAGATGCCAAGTAAATTCATCAAAAAACGCTCTTCACCCTAAATTTTCTATATTTTTAACAGTTTCTTTATGCTTGTTTTGTTCATAAAAACTTCAAATTTTATGCTGTGATTCAAAAATGTACAGCTAAGGACAACATTTCTTCATCGCTGTGTCCTCTGCACAAGGACAGATATGAGTTCAAGAGCGCACGCCCAGAATATGGATCCCCCGGATCTCCCGGAAGGAGTAGGTACTTAGAGGGCGGAGGTCCGCGTCCTGGCTGTGGGCCGCCACCAGGATCCTGTCCAGAGCGGGCGGACTGCCCACCTCCACCACCACAGGAGTATGTCCAAACTCAGGTGCATCAAACCGAAGCTGGACAAAGTCCCCCGGAAGCAGCAGCTCCGGCGGAGCCGGGACCCCCACCGGGCCCCGGCTGGGCGCGCTCCGGGTCAGAAATCGGTAGAAGTAGGGCACGCCCGTCCAGGCTGGGGCCTTGTGGTTGCCGTCCAGATAGTACCAGCCCAGGTCCCGCGTGAAGTTCATGATCCCCGCCCCGGCGTACAGACATTGGGAGGCAAAGCTGGTGCAGTCTCCCCCCACCCGCTCATAGTCGTAGTACCGGGGATTCCGGCCATAGGCCCAGCGGTGGGCATAGGCCACCGCCGCCGGCCGGTCATATCGCAGCAGATGTTCCATATCCGCTCCCCTCCTTTCTCTTTTTCTATGCACGGAGGGGCGCGTGGGTGCCTGGGACAGAAAAGACGGATCCCCGGCGATTTCAAATCGCCGGGGATGTCTGGTGTCTATTTTGGTCAGCTGTTACTTGGTGCCGAAGATGCGGTCGCCGGCGTCGCCCAGGCCGGGGACGATATAGGCGTGCTCGTTGAGCTTTTCGTCCACGCCGGCCACATAGATGTCCACGTCGGGGTGGTCGCGGCGAATCACCTGGATCCCCTCGGGGGCGGCCAAGACATTCATCAGCTTGATGTGCTTGCAGCCGTAGCCCTTGATGAAGGTGATGGCCGCGGAGGCGGACCCGCCGGTGGCCAGCATGGGATCCAGCACGATCACATCCCGCTCGGAAATATCAGAGGGCATCTTGCAGTAGTACTCCACGGGCTGATGGGTCTCAGGATCCCGGTACAAGCCGATATGCCCCACCTTGGCAGAGGGGATCAGGTCCAGGATCCCGTCCACCATGCCCAGGCCGGCCCGGAGGATGGGAACAATGGCCAGCTTCTTCCCGGCCAGCACCTGGAAAGTGCCGGTAGCCACAGGAGTCTTGATCTCCACCTCCTCGGTGGGCAGATCCCGGGTAGCCTCATAGCACTCCAGGGCGGCGATCTCAGAGACGATCTCCCGGAACTCCTTCACACCGGTCCGCTCATCCCGAAGGATGCTCAGCTTGTGCTGAAGCAGAGGATGGTCCAAAATGTGTACTTTGTTGTCGTTTTCGAACATCACAATAAACCCCTTTATTTGTTTTGGTTGTCGCGGCTCTGCCGCTCCCGTTCCAGCCGTTCGCGTTCCGCCTGGGACAGCCGGTGATAGACCGGGACCAACTCCCTGCCCTTCACCAGCCTGCCGGCACGGATCTGTTCCAGGGCCGCCCGGGCCACCCCCTGGGCACTCTGCATCCGCAGGGGCTCGGGAGCCAGCTCCATCTGGCTGTCCTGTTCTCGAAGTGCATTATAACACAGCTTTGCCCCGTCTCCAACGACTATTTTCCGCTTTTTGATTTTTTTCAGTTCCTCCCCCAGCTCCTCCAGGGAGATGGCCCGGTCGGGGGCCAGGCGGATCAGGCGCTCCCCGTCGGCCTGAAACAGGGCGTTATAGACCTGCTTCCGCCGGGCGTCCATGGCGCAGACGATGACTGCGTCCCGGAAAAATGCCAGGGGCCAGGCCATGGACTCCAGGGTGGAGCAGGGAGCGCAGTCCTTGTCCTCCGCCCAGGCCAGGCCCTTGGCGGTGGACACGCCGATGCGCAGCCCGGTAAAGGAGCCCGGTCCCACCGCCACCGCGATCACGTCCACCTGCTCCAGCCCGGTCCCGCAGTTGTTCAGCAGGTCCCGGACCATGGGCAGCAGGGTGCGGCTGTGGGTCAGGCCGCTGTTTTGAAAGCTCTGGGCAATGAGCCCCTCCTCCCCCCACAGCGCCGCGGAGCAGGCTGTGGCGGAGGACTCCAACGCCAGTATTTTCATGGTTTCATCACACACTTTTCTTGCAGTTTTGACCCGATCTTCCGAAAATCGGTCTTATGTCCGGTCACAACTCCGGCGCGTTTCGGATAGAGATCACGCGCTGTCCGTCGTGCTCCCCCCGGCGGATGTCCACCCGGATGGGCTCGTCCTCCAGGGCGTCGGCCACGTTCTCGCTCCACTCCACGGCGCACACGCCGCCCCGGGCCAGGTAGTCCTCCCAGCCGATGTCGAACAGCTCCTCAGGGTCGCCCAGCCGGTATAGATCAAAGTGGAACAACGGCAGCCGCCCACCCTCATACTCGTTGACAATGGTAAAGGTGGGGCTGGTCACCCCCTCCGGAATCCCAAGCCCCCGGGCGATCCCCCGGGTAAAGGCGGTCTTTCCCGCCCCCAGATCCCCGGTATAGGCCACCACGTCCCCGGGGCGCAGCCGGACGGCCAATTCCGCCCCCAGGGCCTCAGTCTCCTCCGCACTATTGGAACAATATTCCATGTCTTTCCCCCGTGTTCACAGTTTGTTTTCCGAATTCTCTCTGATTATAGCACAGTTCCGGTTTACCTTTCCACAAAAAAGTGATAAAATATAGGGCCGTATTCAAAAGAAAAGGAGGGGACGCCGTGCGGACCCTATTCTCTCCACTCCATGAGTTTTTGAAAAAGGGGGATCTGGTGCTCCTGTCCCTCTGCCTGCTGACCAGCGGCTTCGGTGTGGCGCTGATCTTCTCCGCCACCCGGTACAATCAGAACAACCGCCCGGTGGTCATCCAGTGCGTCGCCATCCTCCTGGGCGTCGCGGTCTACCTGCTGTGCACCTTCGTGGACTTTCAGCTGTTTGTGGAGAAAAACTGGAAGTGGCTCTTTGGGGGCAGCGTGTTCTTCCTGCTCCTGCTGCTCACCCCCCTGGGCAACGACCACAACTCAGGGAACCTGAACTGGCTGGACATCCCGGGCTTTCCCCTGGAGATCCAGCCCAATGAGATCATCAAGATCCCCTTCATCCTGCTCCTTTCCCTCCAGATCACCAAGATTCAGGACCGTGGGCAGAGCATCAGCTCCCTCCCCTCCCTGGTCCAGATCGGCGGCCACGCCGCCTTCATGCTGGCCCTGATCGCCGGAATCTGCGGCGATATGGGGATGTGTGTGGTCTATCTGTTCATTTTCGCCGTTATGGCCTGGGGCGCCGGAGTCAAAAAGCGCTGGTTCCTGCTGGCGGGCAGCGCCTTGGTCATCGGTTTTGCCGTGCTGTGGATCTTTATTCTGCCCAACACGGCGGCCTGGGACAGCCTGTACCTGGTCAAGCGCTTCCGGGTGCTGTTCGACCACTCCTACGACCCCCAGGGGATCGGTTTTCAGCAGACCCGCTCCATCCTGGCTTTGGGCTCCGGGCAGCTGTTCGGCCAGGGCTACCTCCACGGGAACATGACCCAGTCTGAGCACGCCTCCACCCTGCCCGCCCGGCATACTGACTTCATCTTCGCCGTGTGCGGCGAGGAACTGGGCATGATCGGCTGCCTGGCCCTGCTCCTTCTGCTGGCGCTGGTCATCCTCCGCTGCCTCTGGGTCGCCCGGAACGCCAGTTCCCCTTTCCACGCCTATGTGGCCGTTGGGATGGCCGGGATGCTCATCATCCAGATCGCCGCCAATGTGGGGATGTGCCTGTTCGTCTTTCCTGTGATGGGGCTCACCCTGCCCTTTGTCAGCTACGGCGGCTCGTCCATCCTCACACTGTACGCCGCCATGGGCATCGTATCCAGCATCAAGGCCAGGGCCCTCCCCAGCTGGCTGAGGGACCGGGCCATCCAGTGACCGGGGACAAGGAGGAAGTATTTTTGGATCTGTCCGATGTCACCGCCCGCCAGAGGGCCTATTTCCGCTCCGGCGCTACCTTGCCACTCCCCGCCCGCCGGCGCGCCCTGGAGAGTCTGCTCCAGGGACTGACAGACCAGGAGGGCGCTCTGCTCGCCGCCCTGGAGGCGGACCTGGGCAAGCCGTCCTTCGAGGGCTATATGACGGAGCTCGGCCTGGTGCGGGAGGAGCTGCGGTTCCATCTAAAGCATCTGGGCCGCTGGACCCGCCCCCGGCGTGTCCCCACCCCGCTGGCCCACTTTCCGGCCCGGAGCACGGTCCGCCCGGAGCCCTACGGCTCGGTGCTCATCCTGTCCCCATGGAACTACCCGATCCAGCTGTCCCTGATGCCTCTGATCGGCGCCTTGTCCGCCGGAAACTGCGCGGTGCTCAAGCCGTCGGCCTATGCCCCCGCCTGCTCCCGTGCTCTGGCGGAGCTGGTTGCTCGATCCCTGCCCCCGGAGCTGGCCGCCGTGGTGGAGGGGGAATGCGCAGAAAATCAGGCCCTGCTGGATTTGCCCTTCGACTATATCTTTTTCACCGGCAGTCCCACTGTGGGCCGCATTGTCATGGAGCGGGCCGCTGCCCGTCTCACCCCAGTGACCCTGGAGTTGGGGGGCAAAAGTCCAGTGATCGTAACCAAGGATGCAGATCTGGCTCTGGCCGCCCGACGGATCCTTTTCGGAAAACTGCTCAACAGTGGACAAACCTGTGTAGCTCCCGACTATGTTTTGGTCCAGAGAGATGTACTTCCGGAACTGATCCGTCTGCTCCAAGCAGAGCTGACCGCTCAGCTGGGAACGGACCCTCTCGCCTGTCCCGACTACCCCCGCATCGTCAACGCCGCCCACCTCCGCCGCCTGGAGGGGCTGCTGGAGGGCTGTCAGGTACTCTGCGGCGGTCAGACCGGCGGCGGCCGGATGGCCCCCACCCTGGTCCTTCCCCCCTCCCCCGACGCCCCGGTGATGCAGGAGGAGATCTTCGGCCCGATCCTCCCTCTGCTGCCCTTTGATACGCTGGAGGAGGCCGTCTCTTTTGTCCAGGACAGGCCCCGCCCCCTGGCCCTCTACCTCTTTACCAAAAGCCGGGAGGTGGAGCGGGCGATTTTGGACCGGATCCCCTTCGGCGGCGGCTGTGTCAACGACACGGTGGTCCACCTCTCCACCCCCTATCTGCCCTTTGGCGGGGTTGGGGCCAGCGGTATGGGCAGCTACCACGGCCGCGCCAGCTTTGAGACCTTCTCCCACCCCAAGAGCATCCTGAAAAAAGGCGCAGGCCCCGATCTTCCCGTTCGATACCGGCCATACGCCCCCTGGAAGGAGAAGCTGCTGCGGAAATTTCTGCCTTGAAAAAATTTTTTCTTTTGAGGAAGGAAATTCGCCCTGTTTTGCGTATATGGTATATGTGGAAAGTTGACCTGAAACGTACACCCATCCGGGAAGGAGGCGTTTTCCCATGGAGCTTCGACAGCAGCAGGAGCAACTGGAGGCAGTGACCCTCTCCCCCCACGCCTGCCGGTCCGCACAGACCAGAGGCCGGGCCCGTCCAGAGACGGAGTGCGGGATCCGCACCTGCTTTCAGCGGGACACAGACCGCATCGTGTACAGTAAGGCGTTCCGCCGCCTCAAGCACAAGACCCAGGTCTTTCTCCAGCCATTGGGGGACCACTACCGCACCCGCATGACCCACACCCTGGAGGTCAGCCGCATCGCCCGCACCATCGCCCGGGCCCTCGCATTGAACGAGGACCTAACGGAGGCCATCGCCCTGGGCCACGACCTGGGCCACACCCCCTTCGGCCACGCCGGAGAGCGCCTGCTCAACGAGCTGATGCCCGGCGGCTTCGCCCACTACCAGCAGTCCCTTCGGGTGGTGGACCGCCTGGAGAAGGACGGGGCGGGGCTGAACCTGACCTGGGAGGTGCGCAACGGCATCGTCTGCCACACCAGGGGGCAGCAGGCCGCCACCCTGGAGGGGCAGGTGGTCCGCCTGGCCGACCAGATCGCCTATATCAACCACGACATTGAGGATGCCCTCCGTGGGGGCGTCATCTACCCCATGGACATTCCCCTGGAAGTCTCCAGCGTCCTGGGCTTCACCCACGGAGAGCGGATCAACGCCCTGGTGGTAGATGTGATTCGTGCCAGCCGGGATCAGGACTCCATCCGGCAGTCCGAGGAGGCTGGCGAGGCCATGTCCCTCCTGCGGGAGTTTATGTTTGAAAACGTCTATACCAACCCCATGGCCAAGGGGGAGGAGGGCAAGGCGCAGGAGATGCTCCGCCGCCTGTTCGACCACTACCGCCGCGACCCGGACGCCCTCCCCGCCGACTTTCAGGAGATCCGCCTGGAGGAGGGCGTAGACCGTGCGGTCTGCGACTACATCGCTGGCATGACAGATCCCTTTGCCATCGAGCAGTTCAGCAGGCTGTTTATCCCTACCGCCTGGTCCGTTAAATAGGAGCCGGCGATGGGGACCCATCCGTATGGATGGGGCGCGTACAAGGCTTTGCCAAAGGCAAATCCTTGGCGCAGGGCGAATTGATTTCGCCCGAGCATTTTAACATCCCAGGGCTCCCACGGGGCCTGCCCCGTGGGAACGGCATGACCGATCCTTTTGCTATTGAACAGTTCAGCAGACTGTTCATTCCAACCGCCTGGTCTGTAAAATAGGGGCCGCCCCTGTGATCCTGATTTGAAAGGAGGAAGTCTTTTGGCCATTCCGGACCGTTTTTTGGACGAGCTGATCGCCCGCACCGACATTGTGGACCTGGTCTCGGAGTCAGTCCGGCTGACGAAAAAGGGCCGAAATTACTGGGGCCTTTGCCCCTTTCACAGTGAAAAGACCCCCTCCTTCTCTGTGTCGGCCGACAAGCAGATCTATAAATGCTTCGGCTGCGGCAAGGGGGGCGGGGCCATCAACTTTGTGATGGAACTGGACAACCTCCCCTTTCGGGACGCGGTGGCTGTTTTGGCCAAACGGGCCGGGCTGGAGGTGCCGGACAGTGGCTATTCCGCCGGGGCCAAGGAGCGCCGGGAGAAGCTGCTGGCCATCAACAAACAGGCCGCCCGCACCTTTCACCAGTGGCTGTATGCCCCGGAGGGAGCGGAGGGACTGGCCTATTTGCAGCGGCGCGGCCTGTCCCGCCGGACCCTCACCAGCTTCGGCCTGGGCTTTGCCCCCAACCGGTGGGATGCCCTGATCCAGGCGCTGGGACAGCAGGGCTATGACAAGCGGGACCTGCTGGACGCCGGTCTGGCGGTGAGCAATCAGGACGGCCGGATCTATGACCGCTTCCGGAATCGGGTCATGTTCCCTATCATCGACATCCGGGGCGAGGTCATCGGCTTCGGCGGCCGGGTGATGGACGACTCCACACCCAAGTACCTCAACTCCCCGGACACCCCCGTGTACAACAAGAGCCGCAACGTGTTCGCCCTGAACATCGCCAAAAAGTCCAAGGCGGGCCGGGTCATCCTGACGGAGGGGTATATGGATACCATCTCCCTCCATCAGGCGGGCTTTGACAGCGCGGTGGCCTCTCTTGGCACCTCCCTGACCCCGGAGCACGCCCAGCTGCTCTCCCGCTACTTCCCCGAGGCCATCATTGCCTACGACGGGGACGGAGCCGGTGTCTCGGCGGCCCAGCGGGCCATCCCCCTGCTGGAGCGGGCCGGGATGAAGGTGCGCGTCCTGCGGGTGACGGGGGCCAAGGACCCGGATGAGTTCATCAAGCAGTTTGGACGGGACGCCTTTCTCCGTCTGCTGGACCAGAGTGAAAACCAGGTGGACTACCGCCTGGAGCAGATCCGAAAAAAATACGACCTGAGCGACGACAGCCAAAAGGTGGGCTTTCTCCAGGAGGCCGCCCAGCTCCTCTCCTCCCTGCCCAGCGCGGTGGAGCGGGAGATCTATGGCCGTCATGCCGCCGAGACGGCGGGGGTCTCGCCGGAGGCGGTGGCCCAGGAGGTCAAGAAGGCCTTCCAGCGCCGCCTGAGAAAGGAACAAAAGCAGCAGGAGCGCCGGGACCTCACTCCGGCCATCCAGCTCCAGCCCAAGTCCCGGGGCCTGCGGTATGAAAACATCCGCTCCGCCCGGGCGGAGGAGGGCGTGCTCCGTCTGCTGCTGCTGGACCCCTCCCTCCACCGGGAGCTGACCCAGCTGAGGCCGGAGGAGTTCTCCTCCCCCCTGCTGGGCAAGGCATACGCCCTGCTGCTCCGGCGGGCGGAGGAGGGCCTGTCCACCCAGCTGTCCCTGCTGGCAGGCGAGCTCACCGGCGAGGAAATGGACCACCTGACCCAGGTGGCCAGTTCCCCGGAATCCATGGCCAACAGCCGCCAATCCCTGGCTGATTACATAGCCGTGATCCGCGCGGAAGCCATCAAGCGGAGCGGCGCCAGCGGGAATGACCTTCTCCTGGCCGCACAACGAAGCAATTTGGAAAAGAAAGCATATATGGAGGAGAAACCATGAGTACCAAAAAGAAAGAAAATTCCGCCCTGATCGAGACCCAGCACAACGGTGTGACCATGATCCTGGAGAAAAAGTCCAACGGAAGCAAGGCCCCCACCCCGGAGATGCAGGCCCGTATGGAAGCCGGCAAGGTGGAGATCATGAAGGTGGTAGAGGGCGTCCCCGGCGCGGAAAAGCTGGGAGAGCTGATTGAGCGGGGCAAGAAGAAGGGCAACCTCTCCTCCACCGAGCTGATGGACGTGCTGGAGGATATGGATCTGGAGTCCGATCAGATGGACAAGATCTATGACACTCTGGAGAATCTGGGCATCGACACTGTAGGCGAGGACTATATCCCCGACCTCCCCGACGACGCGGATCCCCCTCTGGAGGCCATGGAGGAGATCAACGAGGAGGAGATGGTGGATCCCAACTCCATGGTGGACGCCTTCGGCACCGACGATCCGGTTCGGATGTACCTGAAGGAGATCGGTAAGGTCAACCTGCTGTCCTCTGATGAGGAGATCGAGCTGGCTCAGGCCATGGATGCGGGCAACGCCGCCAAGTCCCAGCTGGAGGAGCTGGAGGCCGCCGGCGAGGAGATCCCCGATGAGGTCCGGACCGAGCTCAACCGTGCCATCAAGAAGGGCGAGCGGGCCAAGCAGCGCCTGGCCGAGGCCAACCTGCGTCTGGTGGTGTCCATCGCAAAGCGCTATGTGGGCCGCGGAATGCAGTTTTTGGACCTGATCCAGGAGGGCAACCTGGGCCTGATCAAGGCGGTGGAGAAGTTCGATTATACCAAGGGCTATAAGTTCTCCACCTATGCCACCTGGTGGATCCGCCAGGCCATCACCCGGGCCATCGCCGACCAGGCCCGCACCATCCGCATCCCGGTCCACATGGTGGAAACCATCAACAAGGTCATCCGCGTCTCCCGCCAGCTGCTCCAGGAGCTGGGCCACGACCCCTCCCCCGAGGAGATCGCCGAGGAGATGTCCATGCCTGTGGAGCGGGTGCGGGAGATCCTGAAGATCGCCCAGGAGCCCGTCTCCCTGGAGACCCCCATCGGCGAGGAGGAGGACAGCCATCTGGGCGACTTCATTCCCGACGAGGACGCCAGCGAGCCTGCGGAGGCCGCCTCCTTCACCCTGCTGAAGGAGCAGCTGGTGGAGGTCCTCTCCACCCTCACCCCCCGGGAGGAGAAGGTGCTGAAGCTGCGCTTCGGCATTGAGGACGGCCGCACCCGCACCCTGGAGGAGGTAGGCAAGGAGTTCAATGTCACCCGGGAGCGCATCCGTCAGATCGAGGCCAAGGCCCTCAGAAAGCTGCGCCATCCTAGCCGCAGCAAAAAGCTGAAGGATTTCCTGAACTAAGCGCCGCTCTCAGCACTTTTCCGCATTCGGGGCGCAGCTTTTTGGGCCCCCGCGCGAGCCCAGCGCAGCGGGTCGCGTGGGGAGAGCCGGAGCAGCGGAATGAGGGAGCGTTCGCCAGAGGCGGAAGCGACAGATCTGGAGCCTGCGACGGCGGCGCGTCATCCCTCCCGCTCCAAGGAGCTGAAAGATTTCCTGAATGGAAGCAACGACAAAAGCGGCAGGCCCACACGGGTCTGCCGCTCTGATTTTTCTCCGCCGATTCGTTATTCCGTGATCTGGACCGGGACGCCGTTGACCTCCACGCCCTCCTCCACCCGGACCAGGATGTACTTGACGCCGTTGATGATCCGGGTCTGGACCAGATCTGTCCGGTCCGGATCCACCTTGATGGTCACATCCGCCGTCTTGATCTCCACGCGCCTGGGATCCACCAGATTCCGGGGGCTGAGCTGGGCGTCCGCCCCGAAGCTCTGGTCGTACTTCTCCTCAAAGGCATGGATGTGCTCCTGGGAGACTCCGTTGGCCGCCAGGGCCTGGCGGACCTCTCCCTTCCCGATGACCAGGGGCTCCGCCTCATGGCTCTCCTTGTGGTCCTCCATCAGGCCGCACAGCTGGTCGTGGACCGCCTGGACCACCTGGAGGCAGCACTCCTCTTCCAGGGACTCCTCCAGCACCGTGTGAAAGGCCGCCTGCTGCTCGTCCGCGGGCATGGGGGCATCGGCGCCGAACACCGCCTCCACCACAGCGCTCTGGATGTCCTCTGTATGCTTGGTGTAGTAGAGGGCGTTGTACAGGTTGGCGGCGCGGTCATCGAAGGCCGGGAACAGAAAGCCCAGCTCCGGCGGGGCCACCACCCAGTCCGCAGTCCGGTTGTGGAACTCATTCTGCTGGACATAGTAGCTCAGGGCCGGCTTGGTCAGCTTCACCGGACACACACTGCACAGGATATAGGAGAACACCTCTGAGGATGCGTCATCCTGCTTGTCCCCGTCCTGGGAGCGGTAGGGCACGTCATAGGCGTCATGGACCAGCAGGATCATGTAATTCCCTTCCAAAGTCACCGAGGAAATGACCTTCTGGAAAAATGCCTGGACCGCCTCCTCGTCCCCCAGCTCTGAGCTGCGCAGGGCCATCAGCAGCTTGTGCTCCTCCCCGTGGACCACCTGCTGCGTTGCGAAGGTGATGTCCAGCAGGTTTTTGCCCAGCGTCCCGGACAGGGTGCGCTTCAGCAGGCCCAGGATCTTCTCATTCTCCTCCTGGGTCATCACGCCCAGCGGCTGGTCAAACTGGGACACGATCTCCCGGTTCTCATTCACATAGCAGCCCCGCACATGGGAGATGCCGCTCCGGTCCTGCCGGAAGCGGCGGCGGAGCTCCGCGACTTCTTTTTCGTTCATAGCGGTTCCTTTCTCTGGCTCGCTCCGGCGCTCCGGAGCTGTGTATTGCAGACATCATTATAGCACAGATGTTCCCGCTTGACAAAGCTTTCCGGTCGAAACACCATTTCTCCCTTGCGCTCAACGCTCCACGCGGATCATATCCCGGTAGTCGGACACCGTCACATCCGCCAGGGCGGACGCCTCCGCCGGATGACCCGGCCCAACCAGCACCACCTGGAACCCGGCCGCCTTGGCCGCCCGCAGCGCCGCCTCCCGGGCAGTGAAGAGCACGGTGGCCCGCCGGGCGGTGCGCAGACGCCGCACCGCCTTTTCGTACAGCTCCGGGTCCAGAGGGGCCCTCCCCTGCTCCTCCGCCGAGAGAAGGCCGCGGAAATAGTTCCAGAGGCCGGACTGCTCCAGAGCGGTCCGCACCGGGGCCGCCGCGCCGTCACAGATCAGGTACATCCAGACGTCCTCTATCTTCATCAGGGACAAAAATTCCTTCACCCCGGGCAGCGGTACACCGGCGGTACCCAGAAGGGCCTCTGTTCCATCAAACACCGCGCCTTGCAGACGCATCAGACAACACTTCCTTCCTCATTCAGCCCAACCGGCCGCAGGCCGTCCCGGGTCCACAGGTTGACGTGGGTAAAGCCCGCCGCCCGCACCAGCTCCACTGCTTCCGGGAAACCGTGGCACAGGTGGGAGGTGTGGTGGGAATCGGAGTTCAGGATGATCTCCCCGCCAAACTCCCGCAGGGCGCGCAGAAGTTTTTTCTCAGGATAGGGAGCGGTCCGGTATCCCCGGGCCATGGCCCCGGTATTGACCTCAAACGCCGTACCAGAGCGGACCAGGTGCTCCATGACCTCCAGCGCCCGCCGGAGGTACCGGGGGCTCTCCTCGTCAAAGGCGGGGGCCCGCTCGTTGAATTTGGTCACCAGGTCAAAGTGCCCGATCCAGTCGCATCCCGTCCGCTCCGGCAGGAGGGCCACCTGGTCGTAGTATGCGTCGGTATAGCGGTACCAATCCCCGCCGAAGAGCTCCTCCACGCACTTCCGCGCAGTCTCCGGGCTCTCGTCCACGGCGAAATACCGGCCGTCCCCGCCGCAGATGGAATGAACCGAGCCGATGGCATAGTCCAGGCCCTCCGGCCGCTCCCCCAGCAGGTCCAGCTCCAGCCCCACAAAGACCTCCATCTCCCCCGCGTATTGCACCTGGAGCGCCCGGGCCCGGGCCAGATACTCTGGGATCTTCTCCCGGTGAATGCAGTAGTCCTCCTCCAGAGGGCAGTAGCTGTGTCCAGAGAAGCCGAAGTGGGTCAGCCCCGCCGCCCGGGCGGCGGCGGCCATCTCCTCCAGGGAGCTCTTCCCGTCGTCCAGAGTGGAGTGGGTATGAAAATCTCCGCGCATCTGTCTCTCTCCTTTTCACCGGATGGACGCACCTGCGCCCGCAGCCGGTCTTTTGCTCTATTCTAGCGGAAAACTGCGGCGGAGGCAACCCCCGCCGCAGTCCACATCCTCTTTGGCTCCGTCACGCCTGGTCAGAGGCCATCTTTTCCTGCTTGACCTTGTGGTCAATGACGTGCCGGCCGGCCAGCTCCTCCCGGACCTCCTCCAGGGAGATGCCCGCCTGGACCATCAGCACCATCACATGGTAGGCCAGGTCGGCGATCTCATACACCGTCTCCCTGTGATCCTGGGCCTTGGCGGCGATGATGACCTCAGTACACTCCTCCCCCACCTTTTTCAGGATCTTGTCCAACCCCTTTTCAAACAGGTAGGTGGTATAAGAGCCCTCGGGCCGCTGATCCCTGCGCTCCTCCAGCAGGCGGTACAGGCCCTCATAGCTGAACTGCTCCTCCATCTTACATATCTCCTCTCAGATCGATCAAATTCCCGTCGAAGCAGGAGTCGGTCCCCAGATGGCAGGCCGGACCGTCCTTCTTCACCTTTACCAGCAGGGCGTCACGGTCACAGTCCGCCCGCAGCTCCACGATATGCTGGTAATTTCCGCTGGTCTCCCCTTTGAGCCACAGCTCCTGTCTGGACCGGGACCAGAAGCAGGTCAGTCCCCGCTCCAGCGAGATGCTGAGCGACTCCCGGTTCATATAGGCCAGGGTGAGCACCTTCCCCGTCTCCGCGTCCTGGACGATGGCGGGGATGAGCCCCCGGTCGTCAAATTTCAAGGTATCCAGATCCATCACAGCCGCACCAGCACCCCTTTCCTGTCCAGCTCCCGCTTCAGATCCGGGATGGCCACCGTCCCGAAGTGGAAGATGCTGGCCGCCAGTCCGGCGGAGACGTCGGGCACAGACCGGAAGAGATCCACAAAATCCCCGATCCCACCTGCGCCCCCCGAGGCGATGACAGGGACACGCACCAGACGGCACACCGCCTGGAGCAGCTCCAGGTCAAAGCCGCCCTTGACGCCGTCGGTATCAATGGAGTTGACCACCACCTCGCCGGCCCCCCGGTCCACCCCCTGGCGGATCCACTCCAGAGCGTCCAGGCCAGTGTCCACCCGGCCGCCGCCCCGGAACACATGGAACTGCCCGTCCACCCGCTTGACGTCCACGGACAGCACCACACACTGGTCGCCGTAGCGCTTGGCCGCCTGGTCGATCAGCTCCGGAGTCTGGATAGCCCCGGAATTGACCGAGACCTTGTCCGCCCCGCAGGACAGCACCCGTTCAAAGTCCTCCAGGCGGCTGATCCCGCCCCCCACGGTCAAGGGGATGAAGATGCTGGCGGCCACATCCGTCAGAATATCGGTGAACAGCTTCCGCCCCTCCACAGAGGCGGTGATGTCGTAAAAAACCAGCTCGTCCGCCCCGGACCGGGAGTAGTAGTCCGCCAGACGCACCGGGTCAGAGACGTCCTGAACATCCAGAAAGTTGACCCCCTTCACCACCCGTCCGTTTCTCACATCCAGACAGGGGATGATCCGTTTGGTCACCATCTCTCACTTCACCTCCCTCAAAGCCCGGCGCAGCTCCAGCGCCCCGGTATACAGGGCTTTGCCCAGGATCGCGCCGTACAGGCCGATCTCTTTCAGCTGCTGTAAATCTTCTATGCTTGACACACCGCCTGAGGCGATGAGATCCAGGTCGAACTGCCGGGACAGCCCCTGGTACAGTGCCACATTGGTTCCCCCCAGCATCCCGTCCCGGGAGACGTCGGTGCAGATCACCGTCCGCACCCCCAGGGCGCACAGCCGGGCAAAGAACTGCTCCGCCGGCTCGGGGGCGGTCTCCTTCCAGCCCCGGATGGCGATGGCCCCATCCTTCAGATCCACGCCCACGGCCGCCTGGGCCCCAAAGCGGCGGACCGCCGCCTCCAGAAACTCCGGGTCGGTGACGGCCTGGGTCCCCAGGATCACCCGCTCCACCCCTGCATCCAGGTACCGGGCGATGGTGTCCAGGCTGCGGATCCCGCCGCCGATCTCCACCTTCAGCCCGGTGGACCGGCAGATCTGCCGGATCACCTCAAAATTGGGGGTGCCTCCGTCCCGGGCCCCCTCCAGGTCCACCGTATGGAGCCAGGCGGCCCCCGCCGCCTGGAACTCGGCGGCCTGGGCCGCCGGGTCGTCCCGGTAGACCGTCATATTCCCATAGTCCCCCCGGGTCAGGCGGACCACCTTGCCCTCATACAGGTCGATGGCGGGCAGTAAGATCATGGTCGATCACTCCAATTCACAAAATGCCTTCAGGATCGTCAGGCCGACGGCCCCGCTTTTCTCCGGATGGAACTGGGTCCCATACACATTGCCGTTCTGCACCGCTGCGGTCAGCTCCGCACCGTACTCCGTGGTGGCAGTGCATTGTCCTTTACAGTCAAAGCCCGCGAAGGAATGGACGAAGTAGACGTGGGTCCCCTCCTCCAGGGCCCGGAAGATGGGGCTGCGGGGCCGCTCCCCGGGAAAGTGCAGGGCGTTCCAGCCCATGTGGGGGATCGCCAGGCCGCTGGGGAGCACCGTCCCGATGTCCCGCACCTGGCCGGAGATCAGCCCCAGCCCCTGGTGCTCCCCGTACTCAAAAGAGGTCTCAAACAGCAGCTGCATCCCCAGGCAGATGCCCAGCAGCGGCTTTCCCGCCGCCGCCTGCCGGAGGACCGCCCGGTCCATTCCGGTGCTCCGCAGCTTTTCCACCGCGTCGCCGAAGGCCCCCACCCCCGGCAGAAGGATGTGATCCGCCCGGTCCAGTTCCTCCTGGTCCCGGGTGACCACCGCCTCCTGTCCGATGGCGGACAGAGAGCTTTTCAGCGAAAAAAGGTTTCCTACTCCATAGTCGATCACCGCGATCACTGTGCTCCCTCCTCCCCTTCAAACCGGATCTCCACCGCCCGGGCGTGGGCCGTCAGCCCCTCCCGGCGGGCGAACAGCCCCACCTTCCGATAGTCCCGCTCCAGGGCCTCCCGGGTGTAGTAGCTGAACTGAGATTTTTTGATGAAATCGTCCACCGAGAGGGGGCTGTAAAACCGGGCGGTGCCCATGGTGGGCAGGGTGTGGTTGGGTCCGGCAAAATAGTCCCCCAGGGGCTCCGGATCATACCGCCCCAAAAAGATGGAGCCCGCGTTCCGGATCTGGCTGAGATAGTCGAAGGGCTGGTCCACACACAGCTCCAGGTGCTCCGGCGCGATGCGGTTGGCCACCTGGATCCCCTCCTCCAAAGAGCGGGCCACGATGATCTTTCCGTTGCGCTCGATGGACTCCCGGGCAATGTCCGCCCGCTCCAGGCGGGACAGCTGGACCTCCAGTTCCCTGGCCACCTGCTCCGCCAGCGCGCGGGAGTCGGTGACCAGCACCGCGGAGGCCATCCGGTCGTGCTCCGCCTGGGAGAGTAGGTCCGCCGCCACCCAGGCCGGGTTGGAAGCCCCGTCGGCCAGCACCAGCACCTCGGAGGGACCGGCGATCATGTCGATGTTCACCTGGCCAAAGACCTGCTTCTTCGCCTCGGCCACATAGGCGTTGCCCGGGCCCACGATCTTGTCCACCTGGGGAACGCTCTCCGTCCCATAGGCCAGGGCGGCGATGGCCTGGGCCCCTCCGCACTTGAAGATCCGTGTCACGCCGGCCACCTGAGCGGCGGCCAGAATGGCCGGGGACACCGCTCCGTCCCGGCCGGGGGGCGTGACCATCACGATGTCCTCCACCCCGGCGATCTGGGCCGGGATGGCATTCATCAGTACGGTGGACGGATAGGAGGCGGTACCGCCTGGGACATAGATCCCCACCCGGGCCAGAGGAAGGATCCTCTGTCCCAGGATCACTCCGTCCCGCTGGGTCATCACAAAGCTCTCTCGCTTCTGCTTTGCGTGGTAGGCCCGGATGTTGTCCGCCGCCTCCCGCAGGACGGCCAGGAACTCCGGCTCCACCTGCTCCAGGGCGGCCTCCAGCTCCGCACCGGTCACGCTCAGGCCGGACAGCTCCGCCCCGTCGAAGCGGCGGCCATACTCGTACAGGGCGCGGTCCCCCTCCGCCCGGACTGTCCGGATGATGTCGGCCACCGGCGCGGACACATCCCGCACCTCGTCACGGCGGAGGAAGATCTCCTGGTCCTGTATGGCATTGAGGTCATAGATCTGAATCATAGCGGTCCCCTCACAGGTTTTTCTCCAGGGCGTCCCGCATCCGCAGGACCTCCTGGTGCTTGAATTTATAGCTCACCTTGTTGCAGATGAACCGGGCGCTGATGTCCACGATGGTCTCCAGAGGGGCCAGGTGGTTCTCCAGCAGTGTCTTGCCCGTCTCCACGATGTCCACGATCACATCGGACAGCCCCAGGATGGGGGCCAGTTCGATGGAGCCGTTGAGTTTGATGATGTCGATGTCCCGGGACCGGGACTCATAGTACTCCCCGGCGATGTGGGGGAACTTGGTCGCCACGCGGAGGGTCTTGTTGGGGTCGTCATAAAAGTCCTCCGGACCGGCCACGCACATCCGGCACCGCCCCAGCTTCAGGTCCAGCAGCTCATACACATCGGGCCGGTACTCCAGCAGGATGTCCCGGCCTGCGATGCCCACATCGGCCGCCCCCCGCTCCACATAGATGCTCACGTCCGAGGGCTTGACCCAGAAGTAACGGACGCCCTTCTCCAGATTCTCAAAGGTGAGCTTCCGGTTTTTCTCCAAAATCGCGGGGCAGTCATAGCCGGCTGCGGCCAGCGTCTCATAGGCCGTCTCCCCCAGCCGCCCCTTGGGCAGCGCCACGTTGATCATGCCAGCACCTCCTCCGGGCCGATCCCGTCTGTGTACCGGACTTTCTTCCGGCAGCGCACCGGACAGGGCTGCCCCGTCTCCCGCTCACAGCGGACCGACCTGCCCTCCTGCCGCAGCCGCTCGGCGAAGGCGGCCAGCTTCACCAAATCCGCGTCCGGCCCATAGGTCAGCAGCACATCGGCGTCGTACTGCCGCTCCTGTCCAAAGAACTGCTCCAGCCGCCCCATGTACAGGGCAAAGCCGATGGCCCCCACCTCCTTGCCCATCTTCCGGGGGAGGTTGTCATACCGCCCGCCGGACAGGACCGGAAACGGGATCTTGGGCAGAAAGCCCTGAAAGATCACGCCGTTGTAGTAGTCCATACTGTTCACCAGGGAGAAGTCCAGCCTGACCTGCCCGTTGAGGCCGAAGGACTCCAGAATGGAGGCCGTGACGGACAGCTGCCGCAGAGCCTCCCAGCTGGCGTTGTTCCGGGCCAGCGCTCCCGCCTGGGCGATCCCCTCCTTCAACGGGGCGTAGATCTCCATCAGCTGCACCAGATCGTCCGCGTCCCGGCGCTGGAGCTCCCCCTGCCCGGCCATGGCCTGGATGCCGGGGACGTTCTTTTGGGCCAGCAGGGCCAGCACTCGCTCCCGCCGTATGCCGGTCAGCCCCATGCAGTCCAGCAGGCCGCCCACAAAGCTCACGTCGGACAGGTCCAGCACATAGTCCTCTGAGATGGTCCGAAGGGACTTGGCCGCCAGGACGATGACCTCCGCCTCCGCATAGGGGTCGATCTGTCCCACCGACTCCACCCCCACCTGGAGGATCTCCCGAAAGGTCCCGCCGGTCTCCCGGTATACATTTTCGTTATAGTACACCTTCTCGCTGTCCCCGCTGTTGTTCTTCATAATGGACAGGGTGATGTCCGGCTTCAGTGCCTTGAGTGAGCCGTCCCCATCAGTGAAGGTGATGATGTGTCCCTTTTTCAAAAAATCCTTGTTCTGGGCATACAGGTCATAGTCCTCAAACTTGGACATCCGAAATTTCCGATACCCGTACTCCTCATATAATTGATTCAACTGTTCCTTCAGCATGGCGTCTCCCGTTTACAGCATCCCTTTGGTGGATGGAATTTCGTCCCGGAAGCGGGGATCGGTCTCCGCCGCCTCCCGCAGGGCGCGGCCCAGGGCCTTGAAGGCCCCCTCCACAATGTGGTGAGAGTTGCGCCCCGCCAGCTTCCGCAGGTGGAGGGTCAGTCTGGCATTGGCCGCGAAGGCCCACATGAACTCATAGACCAGCTGGGTGTCAAAGGCGCCGATCTTCTCCGTGGGAATGGCCAGCTCCTCGTAGTACCCGCCCCGGCCGGACAGGTCCACAGCGCACAGGATCAGGGCCTCGTCCATGGGCAGGCACAGGGAGGTGTACCGCCGCACCCCCCGCTTCTCCCCCAGTGCCTGGTCAAAGGCCTGGCCCAGGGCGATGCCGATGTCCTCCACGCTGTGGTGGTCGTCCACCTGGGTGTCTCCATCACAGGTCAGCTCCAGATCCATCCCCCCGTGGCGGGCCAGCAGGGTGAGCATATGGTCCAGAAAGCCCACGCCGGTCCGGATCTGGCTCTCCCCCCGTCCGTCCAGATTCAGGGAGAGGCGGATGTCCGTCTCATTGGTCTTTCGCGCGATCTCTGCCGTTCTCATAAAAACTCCCTCAGCTTCTCCAGTAAAATATCCATCTGCTCCCGTGTCCCAATGGTGATCCGGTTGTAGTCCCGGATGCGCTCCTTGTCAAAATGGCGCACCAGGACCCCCCGCTCCTTCAGCCGGCGGTAGACGTCCGCCCCCTCTGTCCCGGGCTTTCTGGCAAACAGGAAGTTCGACTGGGAGGGCAGGACCGTAAAGCCCAGCTTCTCCAGTTCCCGGGCGGTGTAGGCCCGCGTCTCCATGATCGTTTGACAGTTTTTGTCGTAGTATGCCTGCTCCGCCAGGGCCTGCGCCCCGGCCTTCAGGGTCAGGCGGTTGACATTATAGGGGTTGGTGGAAAATTTTATGGTCTCCAGGTCCTGGATGAGGGCCGCGTCTCCGATGGCGTATCCCAGCCGGGCCCCGGCCATGGACCGGGACTTGGAATAGGTCTGCACCACCAGCAGATTGGGGTACCGTCCGGTGAGGGACACGCAGCTCTCTCCGCCGAAATCCACATACGCCTCGTCCAGCACCACCACGCAGTCGGGATTTGCCTGGAGGATCCCCTCCACCTGCGCCCGGCTCAGGGCCAGCCCTGTGGGTGCGTTGGGATTGGCGATCACGATGGTCCTGTGCAGGCCGTAATAATCCTCCGGGTCCAGAGTGAAATCCTCCTTCAGCGGAACGATCCGGACGGGGATGTGGTACAACTCGGCAAACACCGGGTAGAAGCCATAGGTTATATCCGCAAAGGCCGCCCCCCGCCCATCGGCGGCATAGGCCAGAAAGGCGAAGTTCAGCGCCTCATCCGAGCCGTTCCCCACGAAGATGTTGGCCGGCTCCACGCTGTACCGCTCCGCCAGGACCGCCTTGAGGACTTTGGCCTCCGGATCAGAATAGAGCCGCAGGTCGGCGGCCTCCCGGGCGTTGAGGGCGGCGATCACGCCAGGTGAGGGCGGATAGGGGGATTCATTGGTATTCAGCTTGACATACTGCTGGTCCTGGGGCTGCTCTCCGGGGGTATAGGGGACCAGCCGGTCCAGGCTGCGGTTGAAAAAGCGGGACATATCGCGCCCTCCTCTTTTGTGTTCTATTTCATTAGTTCGCTAAAGAGATGGTGTAATCATACTCGCATCCAGGCGGTTTGTCAAGAAAAACTTTTGCCAAAAAACGGGGGCTTCCGACATATCCTCCCCCACAGCATACAAAAGCTCCGTCCGGCAGGGCCGATGACTGCGGCGTCAAAGAAGGAAGTTGCGATATTTTCCTCTCCGTGGTACCATACTGTTATCATCTTGCATCCATAGGAGGTCTCTCATCATGTCCCAGCAGAAAATCATTCCGGAGCGTTCCGCCATCCCCCAGCCCGATACCTGGAACACCGCCGACCTGTATCCCTCAGACCAGGCGTGGCAGGAGGACTTCGTCCGCCTCCAGGGCCTCACCACCCGGCTGGCGGAGTATGAGGGCCGCCTGGGCGGGAGTGCCGCCGTCCTCTACGGCTTTTTGACCCTGGAGCAGGAGGCCGGCGAGCTTCTGGTCCGGCTGATGGACTACGCCCAGCGACGGAGCGACGAGGACACCCGCGTCCCGGAGTACCAGGCCATGGTGGGCCGGATCACCACCCAGTATGTGGAGCTGTCCCGGTCTACCGCCTTCGAGGTCCCGGAGCTTCTGCGCCTCTCCGACCAGACGCTGGAGGAGTTTTACCAGCAGGAGCCCCGGCTGGAGCTGTTCCGCCGGTATCTCTACAACATCCAGCGCCGCAGGGCCCACACTCTGTCCGACTGCGAGGAGCGTCTGCTGGCCGCCGCCGGAGAGCTGGCCCAGTCCCCGGACGACATCTTCTCCAAGCTGTCCGACGCCGACCTCACCTTCCCCGACGCCGTGGACGGACAGGGCGGCCGCCACCCCCTGTCCAACGGCTCCTTCACCCTGCTCATGTCCAGTGAGGACCGTGCCCTGCGCCGCTCCGCCTTCCAGAACCTGTACGCCGTCTACGGCGGGGTCAAAAACACACTGGCCGCCACCCTGAATGCCCAGGTCAAGCAGCTTCAGTTCTTCTCCTCCGCCCGGCGCTATCCCAGCGCTTTGGCCGCCTCTCTGGACGGCACCCACGTCCCGGTGGAGGTCTACCACAATCTCATCTCCACCGTCCGGGCCAACCTGGACAAGATGCACCGCTATGTCCGTCTGCGGAAAAAGCTGCTGGGCCTGGAGGAACTGCACTTCTATGACGTGTACGCCCCCATGGTCTCCGGGGTAGACGCCAGGATCCCCTATGCCGACGCCCGGGAGACGGTCTATCAGGCCATGGCCCCCCTGGGGGCCGACTACCAGGCCATCCTCCGGGAGGGGCTGGACAGCCGCTGGATCGACGTCTATGAGAATGTGGGAAAGCGGTCCGGCGGCTATATGGCCGGCTCGCTGGTCCACCCCTATATCCTGCTCAACTATCAGGACGACCTGGACAGTATGTTCACTCTCGCCCATGAGCTGGGCCACGCGGTCCACTCCTATCTGTCCAACAAGACGCAGCCCACTGTGTACCGGGACTATGTGATTTTTGTGGCTGAGGTGGCCTCCACCTGCAACGAGGCCCTTCTGATGGAGCACCTGCTTCAAAGCACCCAGGACCGGCGGCGGCGGGCGTGGCTGCTCAACCACTTCCTGGAGCAGTTCAAGGGGACCCTGTACCGCCAGACCATGTTCGCCGAATTCGAGCTGCGCATCGGTCAGCTGGCCGCCCAGGGCGAGACCCTCACCGCCGACCTCCTCAGCCGGGAGTACCGGGCGCTGAATGAGGACTACTTCGGCCCCGACATGGTCATCGATGACGAGATTGCCCTGGAGTGGGCCCGGATCCCCCACTTCTACTACAACTACTATGTGTTCCAGTACGCCACCGGCTACTCCGCCGCCATCGCCCTCTCCCGCCGCATCCTGAAGGAGGGCGCCCCCGCGGTGAAGGACTACCTGGGCTTCCTGTCCGGCGGATGCAGCCAGGACCCCATCGACCTGCTCCGTGGGGCCGGCGTGGATATGGCCTCTCCCCAGCCCATCCAGGCCGCTCTGGACCTGTTCGGCCAGCTTCTGGACGAAATGGAGGAGCTGACCTGTCAGGACTAACCAGCACACGGAAACCAAGACGCGCTTCCCCGTATGCATGGCCGCATACGGGGAAGCGCGTTTTGGCTTGATGTAATTTCATGAACGGTCCGGTGTGGTCAGGGTCAGGCTCTTGTAAAAATCCAGGGTGCGGAACCCCCGCTCCAGCTGGGTGAGCAGATAGGCCTCCGCCACCCCGGCCAGCGTCTCCAGCCCCGCGCCGTCCAAATGGAAAGAGAAGAGACGCTTCGGGTCCCCGTAGACGATGTGGCGCATCGCTGCCAGGGAGCCGCTGGACAGCGGCAGAGAGATCCCCTCCCCCACAGAGCCCCGGCAGCCCACGCAGTGGAGCACCCCCTCCCGCAGATGGAAGCGTGGCTCCTCTGGGGTGGGACAGCCGCACACCGCACAGGCGTCCAGCAGGGGCTCATACCCCGCCAAACACATGGCCCGCAGCTCGAAGGCCGCCTTCACCAGCCCCAGGGGCCGGTCCAGCTGGTCCAGAGCATGGAGGCTGTTCAACAGCAGGGAGAGCAGCTCCGGACAGGGCAGCCCCTCCACCGCCAGCAGCTCCGTCACCTCGGCAAAATAACAGCCAAGGGAAAATTTCTCCAGATCCTCCCGCATCCCGCGGAATTCCCGGTCCACCGCCGCCTCCTGGACGGTCCAGCGCCCCCGGTACTCGTGCAGCACCACATCGGACCACACCAGCAGCTGGCTGCCCGCGGCGATGGGGCTCCCCTTCCTCCGGCAGCCCCGGGCGGAGGCGGTGAGCCGCCCCGCCTCCTGGGTGAGCAGTGTCAGGATCTTATCCGACTCCTTGTAGGCGGTCTCCCGCAGAACAAGGGCCTTGGTTTGCAGGTGCATGAGACGCGCCTCCTATGTACTGCGGGCTTCAGACATCCCGCAGGCTGTTTGGGTCGGGTGGCCCCAAGGGACAGGCCGTACCGGAAACCGACGGCATTCCCTGCTCCTCCCGGCTTCCGGCCAGGGCCAGGAACGCCTCCGGCAGCCCAGTTTTACAAAATAATTCCCACAATCCTGTCTCGTCCACAGCCAGCCCTCCCGTTCTGTTGTCTGTCATTAGGCTGGCCGGTTTTCCCTGCGGCTATGACCGGGAAATGTTAGTCTACTTCTTTATTCCAGTAATCGCGGGCCACCTTTCCGTTACTCCTTGTGGCATCCGAAATTTTGGAGCACCGAAGGATTGCCCCGCCACTTTATCCCACAGAAGCTTCCGCTTTTGCGGGGATCTGTTTTGAATTTGGCCCCGGGGAAGAAACTCCCCCGGGACCAAGGTTTTTCCTCCGGAAAAACGCTTCTGCGCGTGAAAGCGCGGCTCGCATACGCTCGCAAAGAAAATTGGCTCGTCAGATACTGCTTCTCCGTCACTCTTTGCGGTATCCGAAATTCTGGATTGCTGAAGGATTATCTCTCCAATTTTCTTTGACCTTCACCCAGGTCTGGAGATACACCTTAGTCCCCATGAACCGCTCCATATCCTGCCGGGCCAAGGTGGACACCTTTTTCAGCATGGCGCCACCCTTTCCGATGATGATGCCCTTGTGGCTGTTCTTTTCACAGTAGATGGTGGCGTCGATCTCGATGACCTCGTCATCCCGCTCGGAGAATTTGGTGATCTCCACCGCCGTTCCGTGGGGGATCTCCTTGTCCAGGCACAGCAGCAGCTTCTCCCTTAAAATCTCCGCCATGATCTGCCGCTCCGGCTGGTCGGTGACCATATCCTCAGGGAACAGCTGGGGCCCCTCCGGAAGGAAGCCCTCTAAAACGCCCAGCAGCTCCTCCACACCCTCGCCGCTCTTGGCGGAGATGGGCACCACGGCGGTGAAGTCATGGGCCTGTCCATAGACCTGGATGATCTCCAGCAGCTTCTCCTTGTGCTCCAGGGTGTCCACCTTATTGATGACCAGCACCGAGGGGCACCCCAGGCTCTTGATCCGGGCGATCAGCTCCCGCTCCGGGTCGCCGATGTTGGGGATAGGCTCCACCAGAAGCAGCACACCGTCCACGTCGGCCACGCTCTCCTTCACCACGTTGACCATGTAGTCCCCCAGTCGGGTGCGGGCCCGGTGCAGGCCGGGGGTGTCCACAAAGACGAACTGGCTCTCCCCCCGGTTCAGGATGGCGCAGATCCGGCTGCGGGTGGTCTGTGGCTTGTTGGTGACGATGGCCACCTTCTCCCCCACCAGGGCGTTGGTCAGAGTGGACTTGCCCACATTGGGCCGGCCGCACAGGGTGATGATGCCGGATTTTTTGATTGTCATAAGATGATCCTCACTTTCTTGTATTCAGGGGATGCGAGCATTTTTTCTCCCCCAGGTGTGTGTAACCCTACATTCTCTTTTGCAGGGGCGCACAGTGTGCGCCCGTATTTCCCGAAGCTGCCCTTTGAACCGGCGGGCGCACAGCGTGCGCCCCTGCGGATCAAATCAACCCGGCTCGTCCGGCTCTTCGGAAGAAAGGCCCTGCGTCAGCCGGTCCAGCTGGGCTTGAAGCTGCTGGAGCCGCTTGTCCAGGTCCCTCAGCCGCTCCAAGATCCGGTTAACTGCCGCGCTCGCCCCGGCCAGCAGGCCGGTAGCAAGGAAAAAATACGCCCAGTCCCCGATCCCAAGCAGTCCTCCGAAAAAGAACACGCCCAGGCCGCCCAGGATCCAGACCAGCCACATTCCAAAAAACATCTTCCGTGCCTCCTCTCAGTTTCCCACTGAAATGGCATTCACTTTTGTAGGGGTGTACAGCGCGCGCCCGTTTTCCTCGAAGCCGCCCCTTGAACCGGCGGGCGCACAATGTGCGCCCCTACGGGTCATACCCGCACGGTTCGTCCGGCGCCATCGGGCCCTGCAAATGCCCGTTCATCTGGTCAGCTTCCGCCACACCCACCAAAAGGCGGCCGCGGCGGCGCACAGGGCGGCGGAGATCACAGCCAGATCCTTGGCGGGGAACTCCACCCCGATCTCTGCCGGCTCCTCCTCTTCCTCCAGTGGCACAAGCCGCAGATAGGGTTTCTCTCTCATGGCCGCGCCTCCTGCTCTGTCTCCCGGGTGATCCCAAGTCCCTCCAGGATGGCCTCCTCCCTGGCCCGCATCTGGGCCTTCATGGGGCCCTCGTCCAGATGGTCATAGCCCAGCAGGTGGAGCACCGAGTGGACGGTGAGGTAGCTCAGCTCCCGCTCCACGCTGTGGCCGAACTCCTCCGCCTGGGCCGCCGCCCGCTCCAGAGAGATACACATATCCCCCAGGGGGACCAGGCCGGTCTCCGGGTCCTCCTCCCCATCCTCCGGGTGCTGTCCGGGCTCCAGGTCGAACATGGGGAAGGAGAGTACGTCGGTGGGCCGGTCCACCTCCCGCATCTCCCGGTTGATCTGGTGGATGCCCGCGTCGTCGGTGAGGAGTACGCTGATCTCACAGGGCAGCGCGACCCCCTCCGCTTCCAAAGTGGCGGAGATCACCCGGTCCAGCAGGGCCTCGGTCTCCGGAGGGCACTCCACCTCGGTCTCAAAGATAATGGTGTGATCCATCCAAGCACTCCCTTTCTCTCTGTCTGTCATGGGTCTGCCGCGGCTCAGCCTCTGCGCTCCTTCTTGCCGCCGCCCTTCCGGTCCTCATCCACCTCATAGGCCTTGATGATCCGCTGGACCAGGGCGTGCCGGACCACGTCGCTCTCTCCCAGGCGGCAGATAGCGATGTCCTCCACCCCCTTCAGCACCCGCATGGCCTCCCGCAGGCCGGACACCTTATCCGCAGGCAGGTCGATCTGGGTGATGTCGCCGGTGATGACGATCTTGGAACCGAAGCCCAGGCGGGTCAGGAACATCTTCATCTGCTCCCGGCTGGTGTTCTGCGCCTCGTCCAGGATGATGAAGCTGTCGTCCAGCGTCCGGCCGCGCATATAGGCCAGGGGGGCGACCTCGATATTGCCCCGCTCCAGATACTTCTGATAGGTGTCCGGGCCCAGCATATCAAACAGGGCGTCGTACAGGGGCCGCAGATAGGGGTCCACCTTGGACTGGAGATCCCCCGGCAGGAAGCCCAGCCGCTCCCCCGCCTCCACCGCGGGGCGGGTTAGGATGATGCGGTTGACCTGCTTCTCCCGAAAAGCGGCCACCGCCGCCGCCACCGCCAGATAGGTCTTACCGGTGCCGGCCGGGCCGATCCCCAGCGTAACTACATTTTTCTGAATGGCCTCGATATACTTCTTCTGCCCCAGGGTCTTGGCCTTGATGGGCTTGCCCTTGGCCGTGATGCACAGCACGTCGGCCGCCAGGTGGTGGATCTGCTCCTCCCGGCCCTCCCGGACCAGCTGGAGGACATAGCGGACGTTTTGTTCCCCAATGGACTCCCCCCGGGAGGCCAGGGTCATCAGATTTTCAATGACCCGGGCGGCATACATTACCTTTTCCGGGTCCTCCCCGGAAATTTTCAGCTGTGCGTCCCGGTTCACCACCGAGACCCCCAGCTCCGCTTCGATCAATCGGATATTCTCGTCAAAGGAGCCAAAGACACTGATGGTGTCCTCCAGACGCTCCAGGCTGATGCTCTGTTCTGTCATGGGTGTACCTTCTCCTACTCCGCCGGGGTCTCCCCCGGGATCTCGCGGCCGCCGGGGACCTCCATTCCGATCTCCTCCCGGCACTCCGCGGTCAGGGTCACCTCCAGCATCCCGCCGCGGACCCGGGCCGAATACTGGGTGGACAGCACCTGTCCATCCGCTCCGACCGTCTCCCTCAACCGGAGCAGCAGGCGCTCCTCCAGCAGGGTCCGGGCCGCTTCCAGGTCGATGGGGACCGTCTCTTTCTCATAGGCGCGGCAGCGCTCCCCCCTCAGCATCAGGGGCAGGCCCCGGCCACCCGGAAGGGTCAGCTGGTGTACCGTAGTTATTTTATCATACAACGGCCAGGGAATGCTACTGTTTTTATAAAAATCCAGCCGCGCCCCCAGGCAGTTCAGGGACCACAGGGTACGCTCCTCCCCGGTGTGCCGCTTCACCTCCGCCTGGACGGGGATGGCGGCGGACAAGGTCCGCCAGGTTCGGGCATAGACTTTGCCCCGGGCGTGGGTCTGATAGGTGCGCACTGGGAGATCGCTGTACTTGGGCGGCTCCATGGTGATCACCCCGGAGATCAGCACCTCGCCCTCCGCCACCGTGTCCCCCTCCTGCACCGCGGCCTCTCCCGCCATGGGCTCCACCTGGGTGATCAGCCCGTCCGTCTCCGCCACGATGTCGTAATATCCATCCTCCCCGGCCAGCTCCGGGGGCTCCACCGCATCCCGGACCACAACCTCCAGCCGGGTCCCGTACAGGTTGATGGACATCCAGGACAGCCCCTCCAGCTCCCGCAGGACCTGCTGGGCGATGGTCTTGCGGTCCAGGCCTGGGCCGTACGCCCCCGGACGCACCCCGTACCGCCGCAGCTCCGACAGGATCTGGGCGGTGGGCACCTTTTCGCTGCCCACCACCTCCACGGTCAGGATGAACCGGGACAGAACGCTCACCGCCAGCAGGGCGAAGGCCAGCCCGATGAGGAAGGCATACCGCCGCCGGAACCGGGACAGAAAGTCCGGCAGTCCCCGGGTCCCCTCCACCTCCACCTCGCAGCCCACCCGCTGGGCCAGGCGGCGCAGCTGAGGCAGGCTGCGGCGGTAGGTGGTCAGACGCATGGTGTGGCTGTCCGTCCACTCCAGCGCCCAGCAGGCCACCCCCTCCTGGGCGCACAGATTCAGCAGGCGCTCTGGAAACAGCCCCCGGGCCGTCAGGGTCGCCGTCCCCCTCAGATAGTTGACCGCGCGCTTCATCCCGCCGCCCCTATGCCAGCTGAACGCCGGTAATGTGCCCGGTGATGAGCAGCTCCAGCCCGGTCATGGCCCGCAGTTCCAGGGCCTCCCCTGTCACCTTGACGATATAGGAGCCTCCGCTGATGTGGATCTCCTCCGTCCCATAGGCCAGGATGCCCTTGTGGTTCTCCATCCGCAGCTCCCGGGTCCCCACCAGCTCCAGCCGCGGCACTCCGGCCACCGCGTCGGCCGGCAGGTCCAACAGCTCCGCCGTCCGCTCCAGCAGCCCCTCCCGAATTCCTTTGCCCGACATACCATCACCCTTTCCCGCTATTTCTATGTGCCAGCGGGGAAAAAGATACGGGCGCAGGCAAATCCAAAGGCGCTGACAAGCAGAAACGGCCGCCCTCCGGCGGCCGTTTCGCGGACAGGCTCAGCCAAACATGGAAAACAGGTCCATCTGGCTGGTGGCCGGCATATCTCCAAATGCTCCGGCCTCTGTCAGCTTGTCGATATGGGTCTTGGACACCTTGGGGCAGGCGGCCGCCACCTCCTCGATGGAGATGAACCGCTTCCCCTTCACCTGCTCCGCCAAAGAAATGGCCGCCGTGTCGCCCAGACCGGCCACCGACACAAATGGGGGGCGCAGCGTGCCCCGCTCCTCATCCATGGTGAAATGGATGGCCTCCGACTTGTACAGATCCATCCGGTCGAAGGTGAAGCCACGGAGGTAGAACTCATAGCAGACCTCCAGCGTGGTGAGCATATCCTGCTCCACGGCGGAGGCCTCCTTGTCCTTGGCCACGATCTCCCGCATTTTCCGCTGGCACACGTCCATCCCCCGGCACATGAATGCCTCGTCAAAGGCCTTGGCGCGGATGGAGAAGTAGGCGGCGTAAAAGGCCAGCGGGCGGTGGACCTTGAACCAGGCGATCCGGAAGGCCATCATCACGTAGGCTACGGCGTGGGCCTTGGGGAACAGATAAGCGATCTTTTTACAGGAGCCGATGTACCAGTCGGGCACCCCGTGCTCCCGCATCTCGTCCTCCGCTCCCTCGGGCAGTCCCCTTCCCTTTCGCACCGCCTCCATGATCTTGAAGGAGCGCTTGGGCTCCATCCCCTTGGAAATGAGGAACAGCATGATGTCATCCCGGCAGCCGATGGCCTCGCTGACCTTGGCCGTCCCCGAGGTGATCAGGTCCTTGGCGTTGCCCAGCCACACGTCGGTACCGTGGGAGAAGCCGGACAGACGCACCAGAATATCGAACTGGTCGGGCTGGGTGTCCTCCAGCATCCCGCGGACAAAGGTGGTGCCGAACTCCGGGATGGCGGTGCCGCCGGTGGGCCCCAGGATCTTGTCGTTCTCATAGCCCAGCACCTTGGAGGACTGGAAGATAGACATGGTATCCCGGTCATCCAGCGGGATGTCCGTCCGGGCGTTCACTCCGGTCAGGTCCTCCAGCATTCGGATCATGGTGGGATCATCGTGGCCCAGCATATCCAGCTTCAGCAGGTTGCTCTCCATGGAGTGGTACTCAAAGTGGGTGGTGACGATGTCCGTGTTGGGGTCATCGGCGGGGTGCTGGACCGGACAGAAGTCATAGATTTCTTTATCCTGGGGGATGACCACCATGCCGCCGGGGTGCTGGCCGGTGGTGCGCTTGACCCCGGTACAGCCGATGGCCAGGCGGTTCTCCTCCGCCTTGGAGACGGTCCTCCCCCGCTCGTCCAGGTACTTTTTCACATAGCCGAAGGCCGTCTTTTCCGCCACCGCGCCGATGGTCCCCGCCCGGAACACATGGGTCTGGCCAAACAATTCGAAGGTATAGCGGTGGGCATTGGCCTGGTACTCGCCGGAGAAGTTCAGGTCGATATCGGGCACCTTGTCGCCCCCGAAGCCCAAAAAGGTCTCAAAGGGGATGTTGAAGCCGTCCTTCACATACTTCGTGCCGCACACAGGGCACACCGCATCCGGCATATCCGCCCCGCAGCCGTAGGTATGGGCGGGGTCCCGGGCATAGTCGAAGTCGGAGTGCTTGCAGTTGGGACAGCGGTAGTGGGCAGGCAGGGAGTTCACCTCGGTGATGCCTGACATGAAGGCCACCAGAGAAGAACCCACTGATCCCCGGGAGCCCACCAGGTATCCGTGCTCCAGGGAGTTCTGCACCAGCTTCTGGGCAGACATATAGATCACATCGTATTTGCACCGGATGATGTCGCCCAGCTCCACCTCGATGCGGTCGGTGACGAGTTTGGGGGGATTTTCTCCGTAAAGCTCATGAGCTTTCCCCCACACCAGCCGCTTCAGTTCCCCGTCGGAATCCTCCAGCTTGGGGGCAAACAGCCCCTGGGGCAGTGGGTCGATGGGGTCGCACCAGTCGGCGATGAGGTTGGTGTTGGTCACCACCACCTCCCGGGCCTTCTCCTTCCCCAGATAGGCAAACTCCTGGAGCATCTCCTCCGTGGTTTTAAAGTAGATGGGCAGGGACTCGTCCGCATCCTCAAAGCCCTTGGAGGCCAGCAGGATATGCCGGTAGACCTCGTCCTCCGGGTCCAGGAAGTGGACGTCCCCGGTGGCGCACACCGGCTTGCCCATCTCCTCCCCCAGGCGGACGATGGTGCGGTTGAAGTCCCGCAGCTCCTCCTCACTTTTCACGATTCCCTTGCGGAGCATGAACATATTGTTGCACAGGGGCTGGATCTCCAGGTAGTCGTACCAGGAGGCGATGCGTTTGAGCTCATCCCAGTCCTTTCCGTCCACCACCGCCTGGAACAGCTCTCCCGCCTCACAGGCTGAGCCGATGATAAGGCCCTCCCGGTTCTCGTTGATGAGGGACTTGGGCATGATGGGGTAGCGCTTGAAGTGTTCCAGCTGGGACAGGGAGATGAGCTTATAAAGGTTGCGCAGCCCCGTCTGATTTTTGGCCAGGACGATGAGATGCTTGGGTTTCCGGCGCAGCTTCCCACCCCCACGGCGCAGCTTGGGCATGGCGGGATTGATCTCCCCCAGGGTACGCAGCCCCATCTCCTCCAGCTTTTTGAAAAAGTGGGGCAGCATATAGGCCACAGTGGCTGCATCATCGCTGGCCCGGTGGTGGTTGAAGGCGGGCAGATGCAGATACTCCGCCACGATGTCCAGCTTGTATTTGCCCAGTTCCGGCAGCAGGTTCTGAGCCAGGATCAGGCTGTCCACCGAGGGGTTGTGGAAGGGAATCCCATATTTCCGGCATCCCGCAGCAATAAAGCCCATATCAAAATCGGCGTTGTGGGCCGCCAGAGGCCGGTCCCCAGCAAAGGCCAGAAAGGCCTCCAGCGCCTCCTTCTGAGAGGGGGCCCCCTCCAGCATCTCGTCCGTGATGCCGGTGAGATGGATGATCTCCGGGCTCAGGATGCGGCCGGGGGACACAAAGGTGTTGAAGCGGTCGGTGATCTCCCCGTTTTTCAGCACCACCGCGCCGATCTCGATGATGACCTCGTACTTTTTATTCAGGCCGGTGGTCTCGATGTCAAAGCAGACGATCTCATCCGAAAAGAGGGCGTCCGTCTGTCCATGGACCACCACCCGGTCGTCCACATCGTTGATGTAATAGGCCTCCACACCGAAGAGCACCTTGATCTTCTTGGCCGAGTGCTTGGCGTTGGGAAAGGCGTGGGCCACGCCGTGATCCGTGATGGCGATGGCCGGGTGTCCCCAGGCCTCCGCCCTCTTGATCACATTCTTGTCGGTGCCAATGGTGGAGTCTGTCTTGAAGCCCACCGCTGTCAGGGCGTCCATGGCGGACATATTGGTATGCAGATGGAGCTCCACCCGCTTCTCCGGGGCGTTGTCCATACGCACGTGCTGCTCCGCCGCCATCACGGCCACCGGCTCCAGTACCATGTCGCCATAGAAGCGGTCCATGTTCAGCCGCCCCTGGACCAGCAGGCGCATCCCCTTTTTAACTCCGTCCACCAGGATCTTACCCTCGTCCCCGGGGAAAAATTTATTGACCCGGATGGAGCCGGTGTAGTCGGTGATGTCAAAGGCGGTCACCCAGGCCCCCCGCTTTTTCAGCTCCCGGTGGTCCACAGCGAACACATCGCCCTCCACCACCACCATGCCCATATCCAACTCCAGTTCCCCGATGGGGACTGGGGCCCGCTTGATGGGTTTCCCATAGATGGCACGGCCCTTGCCCCGCTTCTCGCCTCCGCCCTTGCCTTTGCCGGAAGCCGGCACGGCTGTCCGGACCTTTTTCAGAGCGGCCGCCCGGATGGCCTCCGCACGGGCAAAGGCGTCCTCCTCCGCTGCGGGCGCTCCTGCCCCGGCATCCGGCTGGGGCTGCTCCTCCGCTGGGGCTGCTTCAGCGGGTTCCGCACGCTCCGGTTCCTTTTTATCTGTAATGCAATTCAGCTTTACAGAGTTTAGTCCATAACACCGGGCCACTGTCTCCTCCGCCTGGACGACCAGGTTGGGCCCGGCACCGGCGGCCCCCTCCACTGTCACCACCGCACTGCGGCTGGAGCGGTCGATGGATGCCTCAGTGATCACCCAGCCCTCCATGGCGTTGACGAACTCCGCCCACTGTGTCAGGGCGGCAAACATCTCTAAAAACGGGATCTTTTTGGACATAACCCTATGCGTCTCCTCAAATCTTCTCCATCACAGCGGCCAGCGGGCCGCTTCTTCGCCCCTTTTACAGAGTCTCAATCAGGGCAAACAGCTCGTCCACCAGCTGATCCTGGGGGACCTTTTTGATGATCTGCCCCTTCTTGAACAGCAGGCCCTCCCCCACGCCGCCTGCGATGCCGCAATCGGCGGCGCTGGCCTCGCCGGGGCCGTTGACCACACATCCCATGACCGCCACAGTGATGGGCTTGTCCATTGTTTTCAGCCGCTCCTCCACCTGCCCGGCCAGCGCGATCAGGTCGATGCGGGTCCGCCCGCAGGTGGGACAGGACACCAGCTCCGCCCCCTCACGGCGGATGCCCGCCGCCCGTAGGATGTCCCGGGCGGCATACACCTCCTCCACCGGGTCGGCGGACAGGGAGACCCGCATGGTGTCCCCGACTCCCATAGCCAGCAGACCACCGATCCCCACAGCGGACTTCAGCGTCCCCATGCGGACCGTCCCCGCCTCCGTCACTCCAATGTGTAAAGGATAATTACTTTCTTGGCTCATCAGCTGATAGGCTTTCATGGTGATTGGCACGCTGGAGGATTTCAGGGAGATGCAGATGTCGTCAAAGTCGAACTTGTTCAGCAGGCGGATATGTCCAAAGGCGGACTCCACCATAGCCTCGGGGCATACCCGGCCGTACTTAGCCAGGATCTCTTTCTCCAAAGAGCCTCCATTGACCCCGATCCGGATGGGGATGTTCCGCTGGCGGCAGGCGTCGGCCACCGCCTTCACCCGGTCCTCGCTCCCGATGTTCCCCGGGTTGATGCGCACCTTGTCCGCCCCGGCGGCGATAGCCTCCAGGGCCAGCTTGTAGTCAAAGTGGATGTCCACCACCACAGGGATAGGGCTCTCCTCCTTGATTTTCCCAACCGCGCGGGCGGCCGCCTGGTCAGGCACCGCCACACGGATAATCTCACAGCCCGCGGCGGCCAGTCTCCGGATCTGCTCCAAAGTGGCTGTCACATCGTCGGTGCGGGTATTGGTCATAGACTGGATGGTCACCGGGGCTCCGCCCCCTACCGGGACCCCGCCCACCATGATCTGCTTGGTCACTGCAATCCCTTCCTTTCCAAACAGCTGCCATGCTCCGGCAACTCAGATGCCGAAGAGCTTTCCAATGTCGCTGAAGGTCACCACCAGAGAGAGGGCCAGCAGGCCCGCCATCCCTATCATGTGGACGTAACCCTCATACTTCGCCGGGATCTTTTTTCGGAACAGGGCGAACAGCACCCCATTCAGCAGCAGGAAAAAGATCCGTCCGCCGTCCAGCGCCGGCAGCGGCAGCAGGTTCATCACCGCCAGGTTGACCGCGATCAGGGCGGCCAGGTCCAGCAGGCTGCGGGCCGCGTCCGCGGCTGTGGGCGACTGGCTCCCCACCTGAGACATGGTATTCACGATCCCCACCGGGCCGGACAGATCCCGCAGGCCCACCGCCCCCCGGACCAGCTCTCCAAGGCTGAGCCACACCGTGCGGACATAGTCCACCGCAGTGTTCCAGGTGTAATGAAGCTTGTTGCCCACTGTAGGCGGGTCCACCTCCCAGCCGATGTTGATCCCCCGGCGCTGGGTCTTGTTCCCGTTCTCATCCACCCGGGTCTGGTAGGGCAGGTACACCCCATCCAGCCGGAGTTTCTCCCCATTTCGCTCTACCACCAGGTCCACACGGTCCCCTGCACGGCTTAAATAGAGGGGTACGTTTCCATACACCAGGACTCTGTGTCCATCCACCGACAGAAAGCGGTCCCCCGGCTGAAGCCCGCAGTCCTCCGCCCCGTAGCCCGGCTCCGCACCGCTGTACACCGGGATCCGAAATCCCTGGACCGGGGCGTAGAGGATCAGAAGGATCAGCAGACCGGTGAGGAAATTCATTGCCGCTCCTCCGGCCAGCACCACCAGCTGCTTCCAGGCCGCCGCGTTGCCAAAGGCCCGGGGATTGGAGGACTTCTCATCCTCCCCCTCCATAGCGCAGAAGCCGCCAATAGGCAGAGCACGGAGACTGTAAAGTGTTTCCCCTTTTTGTTTCTTCAAAAGAGTCGGTCCCATGCCAACGGAAAATTCATTGACCTGGATCCCAAACAGCTTTGCGGAGGCAAAATGGCCGAACTCATGGACCGCGATGAGCAGTCCAAACATAAGGACAGCTAAGATGATGTAGAGCATAGGACCTCCCACACGATTCAAATTCCAACCCCTGTCAGGCGCTGAGGACGGCCTCCCGGGCCGCCTGGTCCGCCTCCAGGATCTGGGTCATGGAGGGCTCCTGGATCACCGGGACCCGGTCCAGAGCCAGGGCTACCCGGTCCGCGATCTCCAAAAAGCCGATCCGGTCCTCCAGGAAGAGGGCCACCGCAGCCTCATTGGCCCCGTTGAGGATGGCCCCCGCCGTTCCCCCGGTCCGGGCCGCTTTCAGGGCCAGGTCCAGACAGCGGAAGGTATCCAGATCCGGCTGGGCAAAGGTCAGCGGGCCGCAGCTGCACAGATCCAGAGGATCAGCCGGTCCCGCAGTCCGTCTGGGCCATGTCAGAGCGTACTGAATGGGCAGGCGCATATCCGGGGCGCCCAGTTGGGCAATCATTCCATTGTCACAGTATTCCACCAGGGAGTGAATGATACTCTCCCGGTGGATCACAATGGAAATTTTCTCCGGCGGCACCTGGTACAGGTGCATTGCCTCGATAAATTCCAGCCCCTTGTTCATCAGCGTAGCCGAGTCAATGGTGATCTTCGCCCCCATGGACCAGTTTGGATGCTGCAAAGCATCTTTCCTTGTCATCCCTTGCAGTTCAGTCCGTGTCTTTCCGAAAAACGGTCCTCCGGAGCAGGTGAGGATGAGACGCCGGACCTCCCCCCGGTCCCGGCAGCCCTGGAGGGACTGAAAGAGCGCAGAGTGCTCCGAGTCCACGGGCAGGATCTCCGCGCCGAAGTCCCGCGCCTCCTCCATTACCAGCTGTCCGGCGCATACCAGGGTCTCTTTGTTGGCCAGGGCGATGCGTTTGCCCTCCCGAATGGCGGCCATGGTGGGCCGCAGCCCGATCATCCCCACCACCGCCGTGAGCACCGTATCGGCGGAGGGCAGCTCCGCCGCCTCCAGCAGGCCCTCCATGCCGGAGGCCACCCGCACCGGGGTGTCCGCCAACCGGATCCGCAGGTCGGCCGCCGCCCGCTCATCCATCATAACCGCCAGCTCCGGCTTGAACTGCCGAACCTGCTCCTCCATCCGCGCCGCGTTGGAGTTGGCCGTCAGAGCGGCCGCTTCCATGCCGCAGGCGGCAATCACGTCCAATGATTGCCGCCCGATGGAGCCTGTGGAACCTAAGATCGAAATTCGTTTGCTCATATCAAAATCCCTTCCTATACACATGGACGGACAGGAACAGGGCTCCCTGTGAAGCGCTCAAAACGCCGGCAGCAGCGTCACCAGAATAAGCAGCGTGGGGGCCGCGAAGGTCATAGAGTCGAACCGGTCCAGCATCCCGCCGTGCCCCGGAAGAAGATTCCCATAGTCCTTGATGCCGAACTGCCGCTTGATCAGGGAGAAGGACAGGTCGCCCAGCTCGGTCACCGCGCTGCCCAGCAGACCGTACACCGCCATCACCGGAAGCGAGACCTCCAGCCCCGCGAACTGGCGCAGGATCACCCCGTACAGCAGCAGGAACAGCGCGCCGGACAGGATCCCGCCAATGTATCCCTCCAGGGATTTATTGGGGCTGACCTTGGTGATCCCCCGGTGCTTTCCCAGAAAGACCCCGGCAAAATAGGCCCCTCCGTCCGTCAGGAATGCGCAGAGCACCGGAAGGAGGACCAGGTAGCGGCCATGCTCCATCCCCTTCAGCACCACCAGAGTGGACAGGGCCATGGGGATCATCAGCCCGCCGAAGAAGCAGAGCAGCACGTCCTCCACCCGGATGGCCTGCTCCTCATCGTACAGCCGGATGGCGATGTAAAACAGTGTGACCACCAGGAGCACAGCGGCAATCCCTGCCACCAGGGCCCCCCGCCCCAGCCACTGCCCCAGGGGGATGGCTGCCGCGGCCGCGGCCGTGAAGCCATACAGCCCGTTGTGATGGGCCACGCCGGTGGCCCGCAGCAGCTCATAGGAGGCCAGGGCACAGATGGCGGCCATCAGCACCGCCAGATACACCGGAGGCAGGAAAAACAGGATCACAAAAAAGAGCGGGGCCAGCACCACTGATACAACGATCCGTGTGACCAAATCATACACCTCCAAATCGGCGGCTGCGGCTCTGATAGGCCGCGATGGCCCGGTGGAGCTCTTCCTTGGAGAAGTCGGGCCACAGCACGTCTGTGAAATAAAATTCCGAATAGGCGGACTGCCACGGCAGGAAATTGGACAGCCGCAGCTCTCCGCTGGGCCGGATGATGAGATCCGGGTCCGGCACCCCCCGGGAAAACAGATAGCCGGAGAACTGGGCCTCACTCAGATGGTTGGGGTCCGCCTTCCCCTCCAGACACTCCTGGGCATAGGCACGGGCGGCCCGCAGCAGCTCATCCCGGCCTCCATAATTGAGGCAGATGTTGACCTGACACCCCTCGTAGTGGGTGGAGATCTCCCGGGTGCGCTGGCACAGGTCCCGGAGCTCCTGAGGCAGCGGGGACAGGTCCCCGAAAAACTCCATCTTCACCCGGTCCCGCTCCATCTGTCCGATGGCCTCCAGGAGATACTTTTTCAGCAGCCCCATAATGGCCCCCACCTCCTCCGCCGGGCGCTTCCAGTTCTCGGTGGAAAAGGCGTATACCGTTAAGTACTCCAGACCGATCTCCTTGCAGTAGGTGGCAATGGTGCGGAAGGTCTCCGCCCCGGCGGCGTGTCCGGCGGTGCGGGGCAGGCCCCGCTTTCTGGCCCAACGGCCGTTCCCATCCATGATGACGGCGATATGGCGGGGCAGGCGGGTCAGATCCGCCTGGGCCTCCTCCGCTGGTTTAAAAAAGAGCATAATATGATCCTTCCAGACAGTCAAAAACTCCGCAGTGTAATCTTGCCGGGGACCTGCGGCCCCCACCACACACAGGGGGGTGCAGAACGCCCGGACCCAGTGGGCCCCAGCATCCCGCACCCCAAGCCTCCGGCCCGCCGGAGGTCCCTGTGTGTCAGACAGCCATCAGCTCCTGCTCTTTTTTGACCGTCAGTTCATCGATGTCCTTGCAGTGCTTATCGGTCATATCCTGAAGCTCCTTCTCCAGCTGCTTCAGGTCATCCTCGGTGATCTCGGCGGCCTTCTTTTTCTTCTTGAAGTCCTCCATGGCGTCCCGGCGGATGTTCCGAAGGGCAACCTTGCCCTCCTCACAGTACTTACGCACCTGCTTGGTCAGATCCTTGCGGCGCTCCTCCGTCAGCTGCGGGAAAGCCAGGCGGACCACACGCCCGTCGTTTTGGGGGTTGATGCCCAGGTCGGAGGTCTGGATTGCCTTCTCCACGGCCTTCAGCAGGCTTCCGTCCCAGGGCTGGATCACCAGCGTCCGGGGATCCGGGGAGGAGATCGCGGCCACCTGATTCAGGGGGGTGGGCGTTCCATAGTACTCCACGGTGATGCGGTCCAGCACACCGGCGTTGGCCCGGCCCGCCCGGACGGAGGCAAAGTTGGACTTGACGACCTCGATGGTCTTCAGCATTTTCTGATCATACACGTTTGTCTCGGCGCTCATTGGTCTGATCTTCCTTTCCGTTTGATTTTCCTGTCCGGGGACTCAGCCCTGGACAATCGTACCGATCTTCTCACCCATCACAGCCCGCAGAATGTTCTCCGGGTCCTTCAGGGCAAACAGGAGCACAGGGATCTTATTGTCCATAGACAGCGAGGTGGCGGTGGAGTCCATGACCTGGAGGCGCTGGGCCAGCACGTCCGAATAGGTGATGGAATCGTACTTCACCGCGTCGGGCACCTTCCTGGGGTCTGCAGAGTACACGCCGTCGATATTTTTGGCCAGCAGGATCACATCGGCGTCGATCTCCGCCGCCCGGAGCACCGCCGCCGTATCCGTGGAGAAGAAGGGGTTCCCGGTCCCGCAGCCGAAGATGACCACGCGGCCCTTCTCCAGGTGGCGGATGGCCTTGGAGCGGATATAGGGCTCCGCCATGGCGCGCATCTCAATGGCGGTCTGCACCCGGACCTCCACGCCCTTCTGCTCCAGCACATCGGCCACAGCCAGGGCATTGATGGCGGTGGCCAGCATCCCCATGTGGTCAGCCCGGACCCGGACCATCCGGTCCCCGCCGTCCTTGACTCCGCGCCAGAAGTTGCCGCCGCCCACGACAATGCCCACCTGCACGCCCAGCTGTACACAGCGCTTGACCACGTCGCACACCTGGCCGATCACATTAAAGTCCAGCCCCCGGGTCGCGTCCCCGGCCAGAGCCTCGCCGCTAATCTTCAGCAGCACACGTTTATACTTCGGATTTTCCACCCGAATTCCCTCCTTGCGTGTTTTTTCAAACTTCGTTCTTTTCTATTTTAATATAATTCTCCCCTTTTGCCTAGTGGGTCCGGCAAATTTTTTTCCGGGACCCCGCACCCCCTCTCCCCCGCCCTCATAGGCTGAACCGGCACAGCCTCATTACAGCGGTGCGGACCGGAAGGTCTCCGGGCGTTTTTCCCCTCTTCCCAGAGAGCAGACCGCCGCCGCGCCGGGAAAGGAACCTCATGTTGACACAAGCACTTCTATGGGCCGCCTGCGGGAGCGGCTTCACCTTTTTGATGACCGCCCTGGGGGCGGCCACCGTCTTTCTCTTCCGCCGGACGGCCAGCGCCGGACTGCACCGAATCATGCTGGGCTTCGCCGCCGGCGTGATGATCGCCGCCAGTATGTGGTCGCTCCTGATCCCCGCCATCGAACAGTCGCAGGCCGCCGGCGGCACCGGCTGGCTCCCCGCGGCGGGGGGCTCCGTCCTGGGCATCGCCTTTCTGGCCGGGATGGACGTTCTGCTCCCCCACCTCACGCCGGAGCTTCTGGACCGCGGGTCCGGGGAGCGCGGCCGCCGGAACACCCTGCTGGTGCTGGCCATCACCATGCACAACATCCCGGAGGGGATGGCCGTGGGCATCTCCTTCGCCCTGGCTGCCCAGGCGGACATCACCCTGCTCCCTGCCTCTATGGCCCTGGCCCTGGGCATCGGGATCCAGAACTTCCCCGAGGGCGCCGCCATCTCCCTCCCCCTGCGGCAGGCCGGCATGGGCCGCGCCCGGGCCTTTCTGATGGGCGCCGCCTCCGGCATCGTAGAGCCCATTGCCGCCCTGCTCACCGTCCTGGCCGCGGGGACCGTCCAGCCACTGATGCCCTGGCTGCTCTCCTTTGCCGCCGGAGCTATGCTCTATGTGGTGGTGGAGGAGCTCATTCCAGAGGCCAACCTTCGCCACGACCATGAGACCCATGGGGGCACCTTCGGCGTCATGGCCGGCTTCCTGATCATGATGATCCTGGACGTGGCCCTTGGATAGTCCACTGCCCTCCATAAGAAATCCATCGAAACCGGTCTGACATAAAAAAATATCCGGCAGCCGGGACAGTATGAAACCTCCCGTCCGGGAGATACTGGAAGTACAGCGTTACCCGGGCAGGAGGTTTTTGAAGGATGCAAAACAAAGTGGAGCTCTGTGGTGTCAACACCGCTAAGCTGAAGGTGCTGAAAAATGAAGAGACCCAGGCGCTCCTCCGCCGGGCCAAGGCCGGGGACCGGCAGGCGCGGGAAGAGCTGATCGCCGGCAATCTGCGGCTGGTTCTGTCGGTGATCCATAAATTCTCCAACCGCGGGGAGAATGTGGACGACCTGTTCCAGGTGGGGTGTATCGGCCTGATCAAGGCCATTGATAACTTCAACACCGACCTGGATGTGCGCTTCTCCACCTATGGCGTACCCATGATCGTGGGAGAGATCCGCCGGTATCTCCGGGACAACAGCACGATGCGGGTATCCCGCGCCATGCGGGACACCGCCTATAAAGTGCTCCAGGCCAAGGAGGCCTATCTGGCCAAGCACCAAAAGGAGCCTACGGTGGACGAGATCGCCCGGATCCTGGACATCAAGCGTGAGGACGTGGTCTTTGCCCTGGACGCCATCCTGGAGCCCGTCTCCCTGTATGAACCCATCTACTCCGACAGCGGGGACACCGTCTGCGTCATGGACCAGGTGAAGGACAGCAAAAATACCGACGAGATGTGGCTGGAGCGCATCGCCTTGAAGGAGGCGGTCTCCCGCCTCACCCCCAGGGAGCAAAAGATCCTGTCCATGCGTTTCTACCACAGCAAGACCCAGATGGAGGTCTCTGAGGAGATCGGCATCTCCCAGGCCCAGGTCTCCCGCCTGGAGAAAAACGCACTGCGTCAGATCCGAAAGGAGCTGTAAGGGGACCGCGCTCAGTGCAGCAGAATGAACAGCAGGCCGAAGACCAGGCCCAGCCCGGTGAGCAGCAGGCCGAATGCCAGGGAGTGGGTGAAGCCCACCAGACGGCGGGGCTCGTCCTCATACCGGGCGAAATGAAAGTCGTCCGCCGCCTGCTCCACTGTGGGGCGGGGGGAATAGACCTCTCCGGTCAACAGGAGCAGAAGCTGGTCCCGAGTACCGGTCCACCACAGGCGCAGGCGCTGGAACAGGCACGGGATCCCGTGGAACAGCAGCCGGGGACCCAGCCGGTCAACCAATGTCGCCAAAACAATGGCTGTCTGGGCCAGAAACCGCAGGGCCGGACGGTACAGTCCCCGTTCCAGATCCAGCCAGGGCGGGATGGGATCCACATATCTACCCCGCCGGATCAGCAGGGTGCGAACCACCAGGAGGTAGACCCCCGCGCCTATGGCCGCGGAGACCGCCGCCCCCTCCAGATTGACTGCGGCAAAGTAGTCCACCGCATGGGCGGGGGCCGTCCCCCCCAGAAAATCCCGGGCAAAGGCCGCGATGGGGTCCATAGCCGCGCCGGGATCCGTCCCAAAGCGCAGCATCACCAGCAGATAGGCCAGCAGGACCCCCACCGAGGCCGGGGCAACGTAGTGCTCCCCCTCCTGCCGCCACTTCCGGGCCAGGACCTCCTCGGGCAGGGCGTTCCGCTCCAGAAACAGGCAGATAAACAGCTTCAGCATATAGGCCATGGTCAGGCCGCCGCTGAACAGGAACAGGGCCTCCAGCACTTGAAACAGCGCCGCCCCCTCCCCTGCAAGATGGATATATTCCACGATGCTCTCGTGGAGCAGGGTCTTGCTGACATAGCCGTTCAGCCCAGGCGCGCCCGCCAGGCTGAGCATGGGCATCCCCATGACCAGAGCCAACAGGGGTTTTCCTCGTCCAAACCCCCGGATGTCGTTCAAATCAAAGGAATGAGTGGTGAGATGGATGATCCCCGCCGCCGGGAAGAGGACCATCTTGATGAGCGAGTGGTTCAGGATATGCAGGATGGTCCCGTCCACTGCCAGGGCGTTGTGCTCCCCCAGCAGACACAGCATGGCGGTCCCCACCAGGATGAACCCGATCTGAGAGATGGAAGAGCAGGCCAAGGTCCGCTTCAAGTCCACGGACAGCACCGCCAGCACCGCCCCCAGCACCATGGTCACAGCGCCCAGCACGGCCAGCAGCATCCCCCATTGCTTATCATGGAGAAAGACGGTGGTGGACAGCACCAGGACCCCGTATATCCCCGTCTTGGTGATGACGCCGGACAGCACCGCCGAAGCCGGCGCAGGGGCCGCCGGGTGGGCGGTGGGCAGCCAGATGTGCAGCGGGAACGCCCCCGCCTTTGCCCCGAAGCCCACCAGCACCAGCAGGCCGCCAACCCAGAGCAGCCCCCGGTCCTCCGCCCCGGCGGCGGCCGCCGCCATGGCGTCCAGCGACAAGGTGCCCAGCTGGCGGTACAGGAGGAACAGCCCCGTCAGGGCCGCCAGTCCGCCGATGACCGCCACGGCCAGATAGGTCCCCCCCGCCTTCAAAGCGGGATACTCCTCCGTCTGGATCACCAGCACAAAGGACGTAAAGGACATGACCTCAAAAAAGAGGAAAGCGGTAAACAGGTCGCCGGACAGGAACACCCCCATGGTGGCTCCCAGGGTCATCAGCCAGAAGAGATAAAACCGGTTCCGCTTATGGACGTGAATCATGTACTCCCGGCAAAACACCGTGGCCGCCATCCAGCCCGTCGCCGTCAGCAGGGCCATCAGGGTGTGAAAGCCCCCTGCGCGCAGCTGGATCCCCATGCCGCAGAAGCCCTCCACCACCGCAGTGGCCTGGGCCAGCTCCGGCTTGGTCCAAAGAGTGAGCACCAGAAACAGCTCCAGCGCGGCCGCAGACATCACAAAGGTGTTCCGCGCCTTCTCATACCAGCACCCGATCCAATAGGCAAACGGCCCGGCCAGAAACGGAAAAAAGACCGGGAACAGCAGAAACTGGGACATTCCTTCCCCTCACTTTCACAGGATCCGCCCTTTTTATCCCAGCAGGGCGGCAACTGTCCCGGCCAGACGGCCGGCCCCCAGGCCCAGGGCCACCGAGCCCGCCGCCAGGGCGGTGATGGGCACCGTCATCCTCAGGCCCGGATCCCGCCGGGCCCGCTTGGGCACCCGGACGGAGAGCTGCCGGTTCTGTCTGGGGAAAAAGGCCAGCAGGACGATCTGCATCAGGTACAGGGCGGTGAGCACCGCGGACAGGATCAGCACACTGGCTCCAAGATAGCCCATCCAGGTCCCCAGCCCCGCCGCAGCCGTGGCCAGCATCCACTTGCTGGTGAAGCCGGTCAGAGGCGGCACCCCCATCAGGCCCAGGGCCGCCGCGGTGAAGGAGCCAAACACCACCGGCATCAGTACGCCGCAGCCCTCCACATCCGGGACAAAATCCCGGTGGAGCTTATAGTGGACCGCTCCCACGCAGAAAAACAGGGTGATTTTCAGCACCGCATGGAACACCATGTGGACCATCCCCGCCGTCAGGCCGGCCGTGGTCAGGGTGGTCACCCCCAGCAGGACATAGGAGAGGTTGCTGATGGTGGACCAGGCCAGCCGCCGCTTCAGATGCTGGGTACGCAGGGCCTTGGCGGAGCCGTAGGCGATGGTAAACATGGCCGCCCCCATGACCAGGTACTGGGCCCAGCTGCCCCGAATGAGGTCCGGCCCATAGCCGTACCAGGTCAGGCGGGTCACCGCGAACACCCCAGCCTTCACCACCGCCACCGCATGGAGCAGGGCGGTCACCGGCGTGGGGGCCACGGAGGCCCGCAGCAGCCACCGGTGCCCCGGGAAAACCGCTGCCTTCACACCGAAGCCAAAAAATCCAAGCACATAAGCTGCCCGCAAGGTGTTTTCCTTGCCAGCTAAAACTGAGACGCCCCCACCGAATTGAAAGAACATCCCACCGTGCTCCAGCAGCAGCACCATGGCGATGAAGCCCAGGGCCGCGCCGCACATGGAGTAGGTCAGGTAGATCCGTCCGGCATACCGCGCCTTGCTGTCCAGGGCGTGCATCACCAGGGGCAGGGTGGACAGGGTGAGCAGCTCATAGAAAAAGTACATCGTCAGCACATTGGCGGAGAAAGCGATGCCCAAAGTGACCCCCAGGCTGGCCAGATAAAAGGCAAAGAACCGGTTCTCCCCTCCCTCCCGGCTCATATACTCCGCCGCATACAGACAGGCCAGGGGCCACAGGACGGACACCAGCACGGCAAAGATACAGGACAGCCCATCCACCCGGAAGGCGATGGACAGCCGCTCCCCCAGGGACAGCAGCTGGAATACCTCTTCCCCCCGCAGCGTGAACACCGCAGTCAGGGCGGCCGCCGCCCCGGCACAGGCGGAGCCAACCACAAAATCCTGGCGTCTCCGCGGGTCCTGGGGCCGCCAGACCAGAAGGACGCCCCCCGCCGCAATGGGCAGCAGGATGGCAAGCAGCATCAGCACAGCGCGTTCTCCCTCCTCTCGTTCCTCATGCAGCCCCTCCGAAGAGTGGGCCTGTGACCGCCTGGACCGCCGGCTCCAGCAGGCCGGGGAACATCCCCAGCACCACTACAGCGGCAGTCAGGGCACACAGCGTGATCCACATCAGCCAGGTATCCTGCTGGCGCATCACCGCCCGGTGGTCAAATTTTTCACCCGGGAAAAAGGCTGCGGTCACGATGGGCAGCAGATAGCCCGCCGTCAGCAGGGCGGACACCATCAGCACCCCAACGCCCCAGTAGGCCAGGGAGCCCTCCCCCGCCGACAGCGCGCCCTCGGCCAGCAGCCATTTGCTCACAAAGCCCCCGGTGGGCGGGATCCCGATCAGGGACAGGGAGGCCAGTGTAAAGCACCACATGGTGATCCCGTAGGCGCTGCCCACCCCCCGCATCTGGGACACCTGAGTGAGGTGGGTCTTGTAAATGATGGCGCCGGTGGCCATAAACAGGGCATTTTTCGCCAGAGCGTGGAACACCGCCTGGAACAGGGCCCCCTCCAGGGCCATGGGGTGAAAGAGCATCAGGCCAAAGATCACATAGGAGACCTGGCTGACGGTGGAGTAGGCCAGGCGCTTTTTCAGGGTATCCTCCCGCATAGCCAGGGTAGACCCCAGAAAGATCGTGATCAGCGCCAGCACCAGCACCGCCCGCTGCGCCCAGCTCCCATCCAGGAAAGGCCAGCCAAACAGGTAGTACGCCACCCGGATGAGGGCCAGCACTCCCATTTTGGTGATCAGGCCGGACAGCACCGCCGAGGCGGGCGCCGGGGCCACCGGGTGGGCGATGGGCAGCCAGGCGTGGAGGGGAAACATCCCCGCCTTACAGCCGAAGCCCACCGCCATCACGAAGAACACCGCCAGCAGCAGCCCACGGTCCTGTGCCGCCCGCGCCGGGTCCAGCACACCGCCCGGAGTGAACAGATCCGTGGTGCAGAAGCCCTGGAGGAGGAACAGCCCCAGCAGTCCCAGACCCGCCCCGGTCACAGAGAAGCCCAGATAGCGGTAGGCGGCGTCAAAGGCCTTTCGGGTCCCGATATGGAGCACCAATGGGACGGACAGCAGGGTCATCATCTCATAGAACAGGTAGAGGGTCACCAGGTTGCCCGCCAGACACACCCCCATCAGCGCCCCCAGGGTCAGCAGGTAGAACCCGAAAAAGCGTTCCCGGTGCCCCTCGTGGTTCATGTACTCAAAGGCAAAAAAGGCCACTGCGAACCACACCGCGCAGATCAGCTCGGCAAACAGGCGGCCCAGCGCGTCCGGCCGCAGCACGAACCGCACCCCCTCCGTCAGGGTGAGGAACACAAAGGGCTCCCCTTCCATGCGGAACACCGCGGCCACCACCAGCAGCTGGACCGCCAGCAGCAGGGAGACTGTCCGCCGGCGCACCCGCAGGGTATGGATCCCCAGCACGCCGATCCCGCCCAGCACGGGCAGCAGAATGGGCAGCAGCAGCCAGCCTCTCCACATGGTCAATTTCCTCCTCCGTCATGGGTGTTCAGTCAAAACAGGGACAGCCCCTGCTGGATCAGCCCGCGGACAGGCCCAAAGGCGGTCCCCAGCAGCAGGTTGCCCGCCAGGAACAGCAGGATGGCACACTTGCCCTCCCCATTCCCCCGCATCCAGACCAGCGGTGCGTCTTCATTGGCCCGCGCCCGGCCCCAGATGGCCAAAATAGCCGGGATATAGTACATCGCATTCAGCACAGAGCTGGCCGCCAGCCCAAACAGGGCGGGCGCAGTCTGCCACTCCGCGTCCAGCGCCGCCGCCGCAATGCAGTACTTGGCGGAAAACCCCGCCAGAAGGGGCAGGCCGCACAGGGACAGGCCGCCCACTGTAAAGGCCGCGCCTCCCAGAGGGGCCAGCCGGGCCGCGCCCCGCAGCTCCCCCCAGTAGTGGCCGCCGGAGGCCCGGATCATCTCCCCTGCACCCACGAAGATCATGGATTTGGTCATGGCATGGGCCAGGATCTGATAACAGGCCGCCGTCCATCCCGCCTCGCTCCCCAGACCCAGGGCCAGAAAGATATAGGAGATCTGGGCCGAAGAGGAGTAGGCGATCATCCGCTTGACCTCCTCCTGCCGCAGGGCGGCCACCGAGGCAAACAGCATCCCCGTCAGCCCAAGCAGAAAGAGAAGATCGTCGATATAGGTGGAGACGATCAGCGCCGGACCGAACACCCGCAGGATCAGCTTCAGCAGCAGGACCAGGTAGCCCTTCAGCACCAGGCCGGACAGAATGGCGCTGGATGCGGTGGTGGCGCTGGCATGGGCGTCCGGAAGCCAGGCGTGAAAGGGGAACTGGGCGCTCTTGATGGACAGGCCCAGCGTCATCAGCAGGGCGGACACCACCAGTGGCAGGCTGTACTCCCCCGACTGGACCAGCCGGGCCACCGCCTCCTCCAGTCCGGAAAACAGCAGCTGTCCCGTGATGCAGTACAGCATAGCGATGCCCAGCAGCACCAGACCGGAACCCAGACAGCTGAAGATCAGATACCGGATGGCGGCCACCACCGAGCGCCCGCTCTCCTTGGCGGCCACCGCGATGCAGGCGGTCACAGCCGCAATCTCCACAAACACATAGCCGGTGAACAGGTCGTCGGTATACACCATGGCCAGCAGCGCCCCGAACAGCAGCTGCATCAGCAGGCAGTACCAGCCCTGCCGGTCCGGCCGGACGTCCCGCCTCAGATCCTCCGCTCCGCCGCTGAGGGAAAGCAGCATCACTACGCTGAAGGTCAGGGCCAGCAGGGCCTCCAGGGGACCCGCCCGCAACTCGTTGCCCCAGGGGGCCGGAATATGCCCCATGGGATAGGAGAAGCTGGCCCCCGCCCCGCTCAGACGCACCAGCAGCAGGGCGGACAGCCCCGCCACACCCAGCTGCACCCCGCGGATCAGCCGCAGCGCCCCGCCCTCCCGCCGGATCAGGGGGACCAGGATCCCGCTGACCAGGGTGAGCATGATGCTGAGAAAGGGGATGTTATACGACAAGGACAATTCCTTTTCACCTCTTCTGCGTCAACTTATTCTGTCACTCTTCTTCCGTTCCCCTCCGGGCCAGCATCAGGATCACATCCAGGTTGACGCTGTGGTACTTCTGATACAGCCGGTGGGTCTGTGCCAAAAACAGGGCCGTGGTGCTCACCGCCACCACGATCCCGGTGAGCACCAGTCCGCCGGGCACCGGATTGATATAGGCGGCCGCTTCCGCCCCCGGCTCCACCATGGGGGCCTTCCCTCCGTCCACATAGCCCATAGCCGCCAGGAAAAGGAACACTGCCGTGTCCATCAAATTCAGGCCGATGATCTTCTTGATCAGATTTGGATGGAGCAGAAGGGCGGCAAGCCCTACGCTGAACAGCAGTACCGCCGTCACATAAAACCGCTGTTCCACCAAAACCTCCAGCATGGCTCACTCCTCCCTTCCCAAAAACAGAATATAAAAGGTATACATGGTACAGGCGACGATGACGCCCACACACAGATTCAGCGGCAGGATCAGGCCGCCGCTGAGGATCTCCCCAGGCGTCCCCTTCGGGATCTCCCAGCCCACCCCGTTGGCTCCGGTGAAGAAGGAATAGCCCTTCATCCCCGCATAAGCCAGCAGACAGAACACCGTCAGGCGGGTGGTGCGCCGGGTGGACAGAAGCTGTGCCATCCGCTCCTCCCCCAGCACCAGGGAGGCCAGGATCAGTCCGCCGCCCAGCACGGCCCCGCCGGAAAATCCGCCGCCGGGACTGAGGTGGCCGTTGACGATCACATAGATCCCAAACAGCAGGATTGCCGGGAGCAGCCCGCGCCCCAGCAGGGACATCAGCGCATCCGGCCCCCGGAAGGTCCGCACCCGCAGCCGGGGGCTGTGGAGCAGCAGCAGGGTGCTCCCCGCCGCCGCAAAGAGGACCGCCGACTCTCCGAAGGTGTCGAAGGCCCGGTACTCCAGGATCATCCCCGCCACCGCATTCACCGCACCGGTCTCCTCCACGCCGTCCTCCAGATAGCGGCGGGCCACCTCGTTCATGGCGGGGGCCTCCGGGTCCCCAAAGCTGGGCAGAGCTGCGGCGGTCAGCAGAAAAATGCCGGCCAGCACCGCGATCACACACACGCTCAGTCCCCGGTAGAGGCGCAGCTGCCGCCGCAGCGCCCCGGGCCGCCGTCTTCGGGCGGGCCGCCGGACCTCCCGCCGCTCCGCAGGCCGGTCCGCTGGGGGCTGCGCGCCCTCCATTCCCTTCTCCCGGCGCTCCCGATAGCGCATCAGGCGATAGGCTCCGAACTCCATGTCCCCGTGGGCCTCGATGTACTCCAGATACTCCAAAAATTCCTGGCGCTCCGGATCCTCCGGCCCCTCCGGGCCGTCCGGCTCCTCTCCGCCAGCCCAGTGCAGAAACCGCCCGTACCAGCCCTCGTTCCGGGTCTCATTCTTCATCCCGTTCCATTCCTTTCAGGGCATTGATCTTCCGCAGTGTGAGGAAAAACAGCAGGCTGGTCACCCCGGCGCCCACGGCGGCCTCTGTGATGGCCAGGTCCGGCGACTCCAGCAAAAACCATAAAATGGACATCACAGCGGAGTAGGACATAAAAATAATGACCGCCGACACCAGCCGCCGGCACAACACCGTGGCCACAGCGCAGAAGATCAAAAATGACAACAGCAGCAACTCCAATCCAGTCACAGTTCCTGTTCTCCTTTCTCCTGCAAATGGTCCGGCTCCATACCCAGCCCGGTAATGACCTCCATCCGGGCGATCAGGTGGGCGGACACCGGGTTCACCGCCCACAGGATGACCACCAGCAGGACCAGCTTGGCCGTGTGGACCGTAAAGCCGCACAGCAGGGCCAGGCCCGCCAGGATCAGCAGCAGTCCCAGGGTATCCGCCAGCGCGCTGGCCTGGAGCAGCTCCAGCGTCCGCCGGAAGCGGAACATTCCCACCGCGGCGATCACCACCACCAGCACGCCAAGGGCCAGCAGACACACCGCCGCGAAACTCCGCACCGTCATGGCTCCTCCCCCCTCTTCTCCCGGTGCCGGCGGACTGAAATGCGGCTGAGCACCGCCACCGCCAGCAGATTCAGCAGCCCGTACAGGATCGCCACATCCACCAGATATGCCGCCTCCAGCAGATAGGACAGGATACACACCATCAGCACCACCACGGTGCAGATCAGGTTCAGCGCCACCAGCCGCTCGGTATACCGGGGCCCCCGGATGGCCCGCACCAGACAGGCCAGCATGACCCCAGTCAGCAGACAGAGCGCTGTGCTCAAACAGACCCGCAGCTCAGGCGTACACTCAGCCATCCTGTTTTCCCTCCCACCGGCGCAGCCGCCGGACAAATTCAGAATCCTTGACCCCCGCGGCGAACTCCTGATCCAGCGCGTAGACGCACAGCCGCCCCCGGTGGAGCGCCACCGTCACGGTCCCCGGCGTCAGGGTGATGGAGTTGGCCAGCAGGAACTGCGTCCCCGGCTCCCTCAGGCCGGGGTCCACCCAGCTCAGGCGGGGCGCGCCCCTCCGCCGCCCGGGACACAGGATGCGGAGGATCACCTGGAGATTCGCGGTCCACACCTCCCGCAGAAGAAGGGGCAGATACCCCACCGCGCGTAAAATCCTCTGCCAGAGCTTCCGCCCGCCCCAGAAGGGCAGACCAAGCACCCGCTGGCAGCCCCAGGCCACAAGGCCGGCCGCCAGCACCCCGGCCCCCACGATCTGGAGGCTCCAGCCCCCGTTCAGCACCAGCCAGAGCAGAAACAGCAATACAAACAAACTGACCGCTCCTCTCCCGGATCATTCCATCCCTCGCCGCCGGTCCTCTGTCCGGCGGCATAGACGGTTTTTTATTATACCAAACCACAGCAGAAAATGAAAGATTTTTATAGAAAGAATTCCATTCTTTTTTGCCGGAACCCCACCGTCCCAGGCCCATCCAGAAAAAACAGCAGACACCCACAAAAGCGTAGGTGTCTGTTGCGTTCATGTCTACTGCGTCTCTCCGACCATGTGTTTCCGGATCTGTTCCGCCTGAGCCAGCAGCTCCTCCGCACTCTCCAGCAGAGCGGGTGTGACGGACGCCCCTCCGATGAGGCGGGCCAGCTCCTCCCGCCGGCGGGTCCGGTCCAGCCGCTCCAGCGCGGTGTAGGTCCGTCCACCCCGCTCCCCTTTGCTCACAGCAAAGTGGGTGTCCGCCATAGCTGCAATCTGGGGCAGATGGGTCACGCACAGCACCTGCTTGTGCTGGGCCACCTGAGCCATCTTCTCCGCCACCTTCTGGGCCGCCCGGCCGGACACCCCCGTGTCCACCTCGTCAAAGACCAGGCTGCCGATCTCGTCCCCCTCTGCCAACACGTTTTTCAGCGCCAGCATGATCCGGGCCAGCTCGCCGCCGGAGGCCACCTTCTGGATGGGCTTGAGCGCCTCCCCCAGGTTGGCCGACATGAGGAACTGGATCTCGTCCACCCCGGTCTCGTCCATCCCGGCCTCCCCGCCCTTGGGGGCAAATTCCACCTCAAAGCGGACCTTGGGCATATCCAGCTGGCGCAGTTCCTCCTGCACCCGGTCCCTCAGGGACTGGGCCGAAGTCTGTCTGGCCTGGGACAGGGCCTGTCCCCGCTTCCGAGCCTCCTTCTCCGCCTTGCCCAGTTCCTTTTCCAGGCGGGCGATGGTGTCATCGGCGTACTGGATCTGATCCAGTTCCTGCCGGCAGCGATCCAGATAGGCCAGCATCTCCTCCACTGTGGGACCGTACTTCTTCCGCAGGCGGTAGAGCAGGTCCAGCCGCTCCTCCACCTCGTCCAGTTCGCCCGGCGAGAAGTCGAAGGTCCGGCTCAGGTCCCGGAGGCTGTCCGCCGCGTCGTCGGCGGCACACCGCAGGGCGGTGAGCCGCTCTCCCAGCTCCCCCAGCTCCGGACTGATGGAGGAGACGCTCTGGACCGCGCCCTCCGCATCGGCCACCAGGGCGCAGGCTCCGGCGCTGTCCTCGTCCCCGGACAGGGCAAACTCCGCCATCCGCACCGCCTCCATCAGCTTTCCGGCACTGCGCAGCAGCGTCCTGCGGGCGTCCAGCTCCTCGTCCTCCCCCGGACGCAGCTCGGCCCGCTCCAGCTCCCGGATCTGATAATTCAGCGTGTCCACCCGGCGGGAGCGCTCCGCCTCATCCATTTGGAGGGCGGCGATCCGCTTCCGCAGGTCATGCCAGCTGTGATAGGCCGCCCGGTATTCCTCCAAAAGCGGCTCGTGCCGCCCAAACCGGTCCAAATAGCCCAGGTGGCTGGCCGGATCCAGCAGCTGCTGCCCGTCATGCTGGCCGTGGATGTTCAGCAGCTGCCGTCCCAGCTCCCGCAGCTGGGCCACGGTGACCAGCCGGCCGTCCACCCGGCACACGTTCCGACCGTCCCCCTGAAGCTCCCGCTGGAGCAGCAGCTCCTCCCGGCCGGTGGAAAACCCGTTCTCCACCAGCCAGGCCAGGGGCGGGACCCCGGTGAACACCGCCGTGACCAGGGCAGAACGCGCCCCGGTGCGGATCAGCTCCCGGCTGGTCCGCTCCCCCAGCACCGCGCCGATGGAGTCGATGACGATGGACTTGCCCGCCCCGGTCTCGCCGGTGAGGACGTTGAAGCCCGCCTCAAAGCGGATGTCCGCCGACTCAATCAGCGCGATATTCTCGATATGCAGCAAGGAAAGCATTGCACTCCCTCATTTCCTTCCAGACAGCGGATCACTTCAGCAGCTTGTGGACCTCCTGGATGAACTGCTCCGCCAGATCGTTATCCCGCATAATTAGAATCCCAACATCATCCCCCGCCAGGCTGGCCACCATGCCCGATATGTCCATATTGTCCAGGGCCGAACAGGCCGCGGAGGCCAGCCCCGGCATGGTCCGCACCACCACGATGTTCTGCGCCACGTCCACCGAGGTGACGCCCTCCTTAAAAATGTTCCGAAGCCGGATGTCGGAGTCCGCCAGGCCCCGCCGGTCGGAGGACGCATACCGGTAGCCGCCGCCGGCCAATTCCTTTACCAGCCGCAGCTCCTTGATGTCCCGGGAAATCGTGGCCTGGGTGGCGGAATAGCCCCTGGCCCGCAGCTCATCCAGCAGCTGCTCCTGGGTCTCCACATCCACGCTTTGAATGATGTTCAGGATCTCCGTCTGACGCGCACGCTTCATGGCACATACCCTCCTAACTTCTGATTGGTGACCTGATAAAAACTCCGGCCCGCCAGCTGGACCAGCCGCGTACTGCATTGGGATTGTGTGATCTCCACCCGCTCATTGGCTGTGACGCGGATCACCTTGCCCCCGTCCACCGACAGATAGAGGTGCTTCCGGCTCCCCTTGGGCATCTGCACGGTGATCCGCCGGCCGGCATCCAGCACCATGGCCCGGGAGCTGAGCTGGTGCGCGCACACGGGCGTGACCACGATGCACCGGCAGTTCGGCTCCACGATGGGCCCCCCCGCCGACATGGAGTAGGCGGTGGAGCCTGTGGGCGTGGCGACAATGACCCCGTCCCCCATGATCCGCTGGACCATCACCTGGTCGGCCAGTACCTCCACCTCCGCCACCCGGGCCATGGAGCCCTTGGAAAAGACCACATCGTTCAGGGCCAGGTCCTGGCTGATCTGTTTCTCCCCCCGAAGCAGCCGGATGTCCAGCATCATCCGCTCCTCCGTCACAAAGTGCCCCTTGGCCAGGGGGACCAGCAGGGAGAGCTCCGTCCGCTCCAGCTCCGCCATGAAGCCCACGCTGCCCATGTTCACCCCCAGGATGGGCACCCCGTGGAGGGTGGCGTCCCGGGCGGCGTGAAGGATGGTCCCATCCCCGCCGAAGCAGACCAGCAGGTCCGCCTTAGGAAGCTCCTCCTCCAGCTTGTGGAGGGCCGCCTGACGGGGCAGATCCAGCCGCTCCCCCTTCTTGGGGACAAAGGGCAGACACAGCACCGTCTCCGCGCCGGCCTTCCGCAGGATCCGGTCCGCCTCCAGCGCGGTCCGAAGGCCCCGGTCCCGGTAGGGGTTGGAGCTTAAAATGATCCTCATGCCTTACTCCCCCTTCAACTCCCCGTGAGAGGCCGACACCAGTGCGCTCAGGTCGCCGCTGTATGCCGGGCCCTGCCGGACCGAGAGATAGCCCAAGTATTCAATGTTCCCCTCCGGCCCGCGGATAGGGGAAAAGGTAATATCCTTTATAGAGAATCCAGCATGGGCGGCGTGCTCCAGAAAGTGCTCCAGCACCTCCAGATGGACTGCCGGATCCCGGACGACCCCCTTCTTGCCCACCTTGTCCTTCCCCGCCTCGAACTGGGGCTTTACCAGGCAGACCCCTTCCCCAGTCTCCTGCATCAGGGGCCGCAGCGCGGGCAGGATGAGGTTGAGGGAGATGAAGGAGACGTCCACGGAAAAGAAGTTCAGAGGATCCGGGATCTGTTCCCGGGTGAGATAACGGGCGTTGGTCCGCTCCATGCACACCACCTGGGGGTGGGTGCGCAGGCGGTAGTCCAGCTGGTTATACCCCACGTCCACCGCATAGACCTTCTGTGCCCCGTTTTGGAGCATACAGTCGGTAAATCCGCCGGTGGAGGCCCCGATGTCGGCGCACACCGCGCCGTGGAGCCCGATGGGCCAGAGCTGCATGGCCTTTTCCAGCTTCAGCCCGCCCCGGCTCACATAAGGAAGGGTCTTGCCCCGGATCTCCACGTTCTGGCCCTCCGTCACCGGAGCGCCCGCCTTGTCCACCTTCTGATCGTCTACGAATACCTGTCCGGCCATGATGACCGCCTGGGCTTTCTGGCGGCTCTCCGCCAGCCCGCGCTCCACCATCACCACATCCAGCCGCTTTTTATTCTTCACGGCCCAGCACCTCCATCGCCCGGCGGAAGAGCCCCGCTCCATCCAGTCCCAGACTTTTTTTCAGGATCGGGACCGCTCCGTGGGGCACATATCCCGTCCCGCAGTTGACCAGCGCAGTCTTCGCCGCCGTGCCGGAGGCCTCCAAAGCGGCCAGAGCCCGGACGCCCACGCAGCCCTGCTCCACGCACTCCTCCGCCACCAACAGATGGCCCGTCTTGCGCACCGACTCGATCAACAGTTCTGTCTCAAGTGGTGTAATGATATTCCACTTTACAACCTCTGCCTGGATCCCGGCCTCCTCCAGGCGGGCCGCCGCCTCCAGAAGGTCGTTGATCTCCATGCCATAGCCCGCCAGGGTGATGTCTGTCCCATGGCGGAGGACCACGGCGGAGGCATCCCCCGCATCTGCCTGGAAGGACCCCTGTCCTCCTCTGGGATAGCGTACCGCCACGGGACCGGTGTAGCGGCACACTGCCGCCTCCAGCATCCGGTCCAGTTCTGTGAAATTGGAGGGGGAATACACCGTGATCCCAGGAACGCTGTTCAGATAGGCCACGTCGAATACCCCGTGATGGGTCTCTCCATCATCCCCCACTAAGCCGGCCCGGTCCACCGCCAGGACTACATGAAGCCCGTCAATGGCTATATCATGGAGCAGCATATCATAGCTGCGCTGCAAAAATGTGGAGTACACCGCAAACACGGGCACCGCCCCCTGTTTGGCCATCCCAGCCGCCATAGAGGCCGCGCAGCCCTCGGCGATCCCCACATCAAAAAAGCGTTTGGGATAGGCCTCCGCAAAGGCGGTCAGCCCGGTCCCCCCCACCATGGCGGCCGTCAGGGCACAGATACGCCTGTCGTTCCGGGCCAGGCGGACCAGCGTGCGGCCAAACACCCGGGAAAAGTTCTCTCCCCCCGATTTTCTGGGCGCGCCCGTCTCCGGATCGAAGGGGGACACGCCGTGAAATGCGTCAGGGTTACGCTCCGCAGGTGCAAAGCCTTTCCCCTTTACAGTTTTGACATGGAGCAGGACAGGCTCCTTCAGGCTTGCCGCGTACCGAAGCGTCTTGGTCAGTTCCGGCAGATCGTGTCCATTCACCGGTCCCAGGTAGGTGAATCCCATATTCTCGAACATACTGCACGGCAGGAGGCTCTGCTTCAGCGCCTTTTTTACGCTATGGGTCATCCGGTAAATCTTCCGGCCCAGCCAGGTGGCTCCCATAAACCGCCGGTACCCCTGCTTGAAGCTGAGGTACTGGGGCTTCAGGCGCTGCTGCGCCAGATGCCGGGCCACCGCGCCCACGTTCCGGTCAATGGACATTCCGTTGTCATTCAGGATAACCAGCAGTTGCTGTCCGCACTGCCCGCCGTTAGACAACCCCTCATAGGCCAGGCCGCCGGTGAGGGCCCCGTCTCCGATGAGGGCGGCCACCTGATAATCCTGGCCCAGGGCGGCCCGTGCCTGGACCATCCCTACTGCCACTGCCACTGAATTGGAGGCATGTCCGGCGATGAAGGCGTCGTGGACGCTCTCTCCGGGCTTGGGGAAGCCGGCGATCCCGCCGTACTGGCGCAGTCCAGCCATCTCCTCCCGCCGCCCGGTGAGCATTTTATGGATATAGCACTGGTGCCCCACGTCAAAGACCAGCCGGTCCCGGCTGGTATCGAACACCCGGTGGATAGCCACAGTCAGCTCCACCGCTCCCAGGTTGGAGGCCAGATGCCCCCCTGTCCGGGACACATCCCGGATCAGCTCCTCCCGGAGCTCCCGGCACAGCGCCGCGGCCTCCTGGTCGCTCAGGTCCGCCAGCAGCGGCCCTGTTTTTTCCTTCTGTTCCTGCAAGTGAATCCCTCACATCTCCGCCGGGCCGCGCGCCTCACCAGATCATGGGCCCAACCAGCCCGATCGCCGTTCCAAGCAGCGCGCCCATCAGCACCTGGGGCAGGGTGTGCCCCAGCTCCTCGTTGAGTTTCTTCCCCTTCAGCTCCTGGGGCAGGTCGTCCCAGTGCTCCCGGACATAGTTGATCACCTTCGCCTGTTCCCCCGCAGCCCGGCGTACATTACAGGCGTCGTACATCACCACCAGGGCAATGGCCGCCGACAGGGAAAACAGGGGGTCCCGCCAGCCGCAGACCTGCCCGATGGAGGCCGACGCGGCACAGATGAAGGCCGAGTGGGAGCTGGGCATATTGCCGCTCCCGATCATCTTCCGCAGATCCAGGTTCCGGTTGGTCACCCAATGCAGCAGCGTTTTCAGCACCTGGGCCGCGGACCAGGCCAGGATCGCCAGGTCCAGAGTCAGATTTCCAGTCAAAAAACCCGTATGATCCATTGTATCCTGCCTCTTTAACAGGGCCGCTTGTCCTGTTCCGATCCGGCTCAGCTCCTGCGGCCCGCCAGTGCCCGGGCCAGGCACAGGAGGAAGCCCGGGTCTCCGAAGCCGGACAGCGCCTGCTCCGCCTGCCCGGTCAGTTCCTCTACCAAAGCCCGGCTGCGCTCCAGACCCAGAACCGTGACAAAGGTGTTCTTCTCATTGGCACGGTCCGAGCCAACAGACTTGCCCAGCTCCTGATCGGTGCTGGTCACATCCAGAATATCATCCTGGATCTGGAAGGCACGGCCAATGCACCGGGCGTATTCTCTGACGGCACAGCGCTGCTCCTCCGTCCCCCCGGCGGCGATGCAGCCCAGCTCGGCCGCCGCGGAGATCAGGGCCCCAGTTTTGAGCTGCTGGAGCTGCTCCAGCTCTCCCCGGGTCAGGGCTCTCCCCTCCCCGGCCATGTCCAGGACCTGTCCGCCCACCATGCCCTCCGGCCCCGCTTCCCGGGACAGGCAGGACACAGCCTCCACCACCCGCTCCGCCGGCAGCTCTGCCTGGGTCAGGACCCCGAAGGCCGCTGTGAGCAGACCGTCGCCGGCCAGGATGGCGGTGGCCTCTCCATACACCTTGTGGTTTGTGGGACGGCCCCGCCGCAGGTCGTCGTCGTCCATGGCGGGCAGATCGTCATGGATCAGGGAGTAGGTATGGATCATCTCCACTCCGCAGGCCAGTGGCAGCGCCCGGACCGGATCTCCGCCGCACAGGCGGCAGGTCTCCAGCACCAGCACGGGGCGGATCCGCTTCCCTCCCGCCAGCAGAGAGTACTCCATGGCCTCCGTCAGGTCGGCATACCGCCTCCAGCCCTGACAGACCCGGTGCAGCGCCTCCTCCACCAGCTTCCGGTCCTCCTCCAGTCTCTGTTGGAACACATCCTGCTCCATGCTCAGCGCTCCTCTCCGAAGGGATGCTCCTCCGGCTGACCATCTGGTCCCGCCGTCAGCAGGGTCACCTTCTGCTCCGCCTGGTCCAGCAGTGCGGAGCACTGCCGCAGGATCCCGGCCCCCTCCTCAAAGAGGGTCATGGCCTGCTCCAGCGGGGCGTCCCCCCGCTCCAACAGACCCACGATCTCCTCCAAACGCGCCATGGACTGCTCAAAATCCAGCTTTTTCTTCGTGGGCATTGGTCCTTCCTTTCTCCAGACCAGCGACGGTCTGGTACTGAACAGTTCAAATCCTTGGACAAAGTCTGGCCTGCTCAGGTGTTCTTCGTCTTCCGCTCACACACCACACATTCCACCTGTCCGTCCGACAGCCGCAGGGAAAAGGGCTCCCCGGGGCAGGCGTCCCGGACCGAGGCGATCACGCTCCCGTCCTTCTTTTGGGCGATGGCGTATCCCCGGCCCAGCACCTTCAAGGGGCTGAGGGCGTCCAGTGCGGCGGCCAGCCGGGCAAAGCGCTCCCGCTGGCCGGATACGCTGGCGGACAGGCCGTGTCCCAGGCGGCGGCTCTGATAGTCCAGCAGCAGGCGCTTCTCCTGAAAATAGCGCCGCGGATCGGCCATGACCCGGCTCTCCCGCAGGCGCTCCAGCCGCTGGCGCTCCCGCAGGAGCCGCTGACGGGACGCCTGCTCCATGCGCGCCCCCAGCGACGCCAGGGCGGCATAGACCTCGTTCTGGTCGGGCACCGCCAGCTCCGCCGCGTTGGAGGGCGTGGCCGCCCGCAGATCCGCCGTAAAATCAGCGATGGTCACATCGGGCTCATGTCCCACGGCGGAGATCACCGGGATCTGAGAGTCATAGACCGCGCGGGCCACGCACTCCTCGTTAAAGGCCCACAGGTCCTCCATGGAGCCGCCCCCCCGACCGGTGATGATCAGGTCGGCCGCCTGGTGCAGGTTGGCCCACCGGATGGCGGCGGCGATTTCCTCCGCCGCCCCCTCCCCCTGGACCCGCACCGGAAGGATCCGGATCTGAGCCATGGGCCACCGGGCCCCCAGGATCCGGAGCATATCCCGTACCGCCGCACCGGCAGGCGAGGTCACCAGGGCGATCCGCCCCGGGATCCGCGGCAGGGGGCGCTTATGCGCCCGGTCGAACAGGCCCTCCTGGAGCAGGCGGGCCTTCATCTGCTCAAAGGCCACCGCCAGATCTCCCGCCCCCTCCGGCGTCAGCCGGACGCAGTAGAGCTGATACTGGCCGTCCCGTGGGAACACCGTCACCCGGCCCGCCGCAATGACCTGCATCCCGTTTTGCGGGTGGAAGCGCAGGGAGGCGGCGTCCCCCCGGAACATGACACACCGCAGCGCCCCCTCCCCGTCCTTCAGGGTGAAGTAGTGGTGTCCAGAGGGATACATTTTATAGTTGGACAGTTCCCCACGCACCAGCAGGCCGGACAGGACCCGGTCCCGATCCATGAAACCCTTGATATACTGGCCCACCTGGCTGGGGGTGAGGATTGTCTGCTCCTGACGGGGGGCGCTCATCGTCCCGCCTCCCGCTCCAGGGCCCGCCAGGTGAGGATGGCTGTTCCCATGGCGTTGTCTGCGGCATACTGAGGCTGGGCAAAGACCGCGCCGCAGCCCTCCTCCAGCGCGCCCCGCAGGCGGCGGTTGGAGGCCACCCCGCCGGAGCAGAGCACCGGCAGGCCCGGATATGCCTCCTGGGCCGCCCGGGTGGTCCGAAGGATCACATCAGTCACTGTGTCGATGGCGAATCGGGCAATATTGGCCGGCTTCTCGCCGTCCGCCAGCAGCTTCTTCACCTGGTTCTCCATCCCGGACAGGGAGAAGCGCAGCCCGTCCCGCTTGACCCGGTATTTCATGGAGGCGTCCGCCTCCCCGCTGAGCGCGTCCAGCGACTTTCCCGCCGGGAACTGGAGCCCCAGCAGCACGCCGGTGCGGTCGATCAGCTGTCCGGCGGAGATGTCTGTCGTCCCACCCAGGATCTCCGCCCGGACGGCCACGCCGTCCTCCTCCGGCTCCGCTCGCAACAGCTCCGTGGTGCCGCCGGACAGGTGCCAAGCCAGGAAAGGGCGGTCCAGCAGGTCCATCCGTCCGGCGGACCAGGCCGCCGCGGCCAGATGCCCCTGCTGGTGAGAAAAGGCATAAAATGGGACGCCCAGCACATGGGCAAGGCTCTGCCCCTGGGAAGCTCCCGCCAGGAAGCATGGCATATAGGAGCCCTCCACCGCCCGCGGGCGGGTGCTTGCCCCCACCGCGCCCAGCGCCTCCAGGGAGGTCTCCTCCGCCAGAGCACTCAGCAGCTCGGGCAGGCGCTTGACGTGCTGAAACAGGGCATCGCTCTGCCGCAGACCCAGCTCGCCGGGGCGGACGTCCAGGATCCGGCCCCGGTTGACGCCTCCCGCCCCGTCAAACACGGCGCAGGAGGTGGTGTAGTTGCTGGTGTCCAGCCCCAAGACCCGCACGGTCACGCCTCCGGCGCGGTCTCAGTCCTGGCCGCCGCCTTCTCCGGCTTGGCCGGCGTGTCCTGAAACTCCGCCCGGACAAAGGACCCCAGGATCCCGTTGACAAAGGCCGCCACCTCCTGGGGCTCATACTGCTTGGTCAGCTCCACCGCCGCGTTGATGGCGGCCGCGTTGGGGATGTCCGGCATATACAGGATCTCATACATAGCCGTCCGCATGATGGCCGCCGCCATGCGGGGGATCCGCTCAAAGGACCAGCCCACCGCATAACGGCTGATGTAGTCGTCCAGCTCCGGACCGTGGGCAAAGGCGCCCCGGACCAGTTTTTTGATATAGGTCTCCTGCTTCTCATTGGGATACTGGGCGTAGATCGGCATCTCCTGGGCCAGCTCGCCAAAGCGTTCCCGGTTCAGTTCGCTTTTCAGCACCTCGTCCGCGCTCTGTGTCCCGAATCCCAGGGAAAATATCAGATGTACCGCAATCTCGCGGGCATTGTCTCTTGTCATGTCTGTCTCCTCCGTTAACTGGCTCCATTCTGGCGATAAGATCGTGATTCTATTATATACATCCTTATGCAAAAAGGAAACCCCCAAAATTCACAAACTGCGAATTTTCAGGGGTTCCCTCTGGGGTTTATTCAGTTTTCTCCCAGTCACGCATAAAATCTGTGGCCGCCGATCACGGCGATACAGGTGCGGTTCCGGGCCGCCCAGCTGTTGGGGGCAGAGTCAAAATAGAGGGCGTTCTTGGTCTTTTCCACCACAGCACCGTCCAGCACCAGCTTAGCCGCGGCCACGCTGGAAGCGTTTGGGGTGCATCCAGCCAGCTTACCGGAGCGGTAGGTGGTGAACTGGTTCTTCTGAGCCAGCACGCCCTCCACTGTGTTGGGGAAAATAGGGCTCTTCACGCGGTTCATGATCACATTGCCCACCGCAATCTTGCCGTCCAGGGGCTGATTCCCGCTCTCCGCATAGATCACGCGGGAGAGCCAGAACAGGTCCTTCTCATTGTAGAATTGGTTTCCCGGGGTCAGCCCACCGCTTCCGCGGGTAACTGCCACAGTGCCGGTGGCCCCATTCCAGTTCAGATCCGCGTCAAAGGCCTCTGTCAAAACGGACAGGGGGACCGTCACCCGGTTCCCGGTCAGCCCAACGCCCTCCGGAACATACAGATAGCGGCCATTGGCCACCACATACTGCTGTCCCACTACAGCGGTCAGTGTCAGCTTTCCGCTGGTCACGGTCACCGTACGGCTCCCGGCGTCCCAGGCCGCCGACGCGGTGGGATCCAGTTCCTTAGCCATGGGGACCAAAGCCACATAAGTCGTTCCGTTGCGCTGTGTCTTACCTACTTCGGTGGATACCGGCTCGCCGTCCACGGTCAGGGTCCGGTCCAGATTCTCAACCAGAGTCAGGACACTTCCCCCCGCCACCGCAGGCACCGGCTCCGCCCGATCCGCTTCCTGATCTTGTTCCGCGTCCACCTGACGGACAGCCGCCTCAGCGGCCGTCCCGTCGGACTCAGACACAAGAGCGGCAGAGCTCTGCTCCACACCAGCTCCCATCAGGAGAAGCAAGGCAAAGGCGCTCAGCGTCAGCGAAAACAGCTTTCGTGTCATTGTCTTCACTCCTATGGTTACAAAATTATGTCAACAAAAATGACATCAAAAGCAACCGTTTGTTACTTTTGTTACCACATTGTAACCAATTTACCTGTTTGAAACAAGGGTAAAATTCACTATACTTTCCCCGAAAATTTTGTGTATTTTTTCTGACATAGCAGAAAAACCGCTATTTTCTACTCAAATTTTCATATTTCAATCAAAAATCTCCCTCACAAAGTGTACAAAGCGTCCCCCTCCATTGCCTGCTTCTCCCTAGTCATCCTGCTCCGCCGTGCCTCCCTCCCCCCACCAGAGGTCAGAGAAAATTTTGCTTGCTTTTTCTTCCCATCTATGTTATAGTAGTCAAGCAATCAAGTTGCAGGTGTAGTTCAATGGTAGAATGTCAGCTTCCCAAGCTGAACACGGGGGTTCGATTCCCCTCACCTGCTCCACACAAAAAGCCGGCGAAAGCGTTGATTTTCAACACTTTCGCCGGTTTTTCATTTATTCATTTTCTTTCTGTTATGCCATTCCAGGGCATCACAGCACATTTTTCTGGTGGGGGAACCGGTGGGGGGAATCGCGCCCCAGCGCACCTCTTCTCTACCTGATTTCAACCGCCTTATTGACCATCAGCGCGACCTCTTCCCGGGTCGCCAGACTGCGGGGCCTGGTCCCTTCGGTAATGCCCTTGGCCTTGGCCTGCTCCAGACCCTCCTGGGCCCACTGGCTGGCTGGCTCCTTGGCCTTGCGGGCCATCCAGTCCTCCATCATCCGGTCAAACCATGCCTGCTCCTCCGTCAACTCCGGCTCCGGCTCCAGCTCCTCTTCTCTCACCGTCCAGCGCAGTACGCTGTTGATCCGCCGGTTTTCCGCGGTCCTGGAGGCCGCCCCGTCCCGGCTCTGGTAGTAGCTCCCGCCGCCGTCCAGCTTGAGCACGTCGGTAAAGCCCAGCCCCCGGAACACCCGGGCGGCCTCGCCGCTGTCCAGCAGATTTGTTGTCCTGGACTGCCACCCCATGACGTACACCACCATGCCGTCCCCCTTGAGGCCCACCAGCGTGTGCCAGGTGGCCCGCAGCGGGGAGGTGTCCCAGCCCTGCCCCTTGGCCTGGGCGGTGGTGCAGGCTTTCCCAGCCCGCAGCACGGGGATGCCGGACACGGCGTAGTCCGTCCCCTCCGGCACCGTCCGGATCTCCTCCACCCGGGCCTTGCCGCCAGAGATCAGCAGAGTGGAGATCGCCTTCCCGTACATAGGGTTGGCATAGACCCACCGGCCAGCGTCAAACGTGAACCGGTCCCACTGGAACCGCCCGCGCTCCTGGCAGTAGTGCCGCGTCCACTTGCCCGCGGCCTTGTAGTCCGCCACCAGATGGCCCGCAGGCAGGGTGAAGGGCTCCCCCGCCTCGGAATAGTTGGCGAAATACCCAGCATTGGCGCAGTTGTCGCCGCACTCGGATTTGGGCCGGTCCACCAGCTCCACCGTCAGATCCTCCGCCGGCACCGCGGTCATCAGGACCTGCCCGCTGCCATTGGGCTGGAGGTCATACACCTCCACCAGCGCCGCCGCCAGCCCTGCCGCCGCTTGGTCGGCAAACTGCTCCGTCAGGATGATAGGCGTGTCCGTGGTGGAGTCCATAAACCCCAGCTCGATCAGCGTGGCCGGCATGGTGGTGTAATTGAGCACATACAGGCTCTGCTCCGCCAGAGGCTGTGCTCGGTTGCCCCGCAGGCCGGTGGAAGCCACGGTATAGCGGTACACCGCGTCCCGCACCACCTCACTCTGCTTCTGATGGCTGGGGGCCACATAGGCCACGATGCCGCCGCCGGAGCCGCCGCCCACCCCGGCATTGTGGTGGATGGACAGATACACGTCCGCCTTGGCCCGGTTGGCCGCCGCCACCCGCTGGGACAGGGTCACGTCCCGCCTGCCGGTCACATCGTCCACCCGCATGGTCTGACAGTCGTACCCCGCCAGGATGGCCTCCAGGCGGTCTGCCACCCGGCGGTTCAGGGTCCACTCCCGGGTCTCCCCGGGATCGATGTCCTTCAGACACCGCTTCCCCGGGGTCCCGATGTAATGCCCCGCATCAATGCAGATCAGCATGGGCTCAGCCCTCCTGGCCGGCCTGGTGCTCCTCGTCCTCCTGGATGCCAGCCTGCACAGCTGCGGCGAACGCCTCCCGGTCGTGGCCGGCGAATGCGTCCACCAGGGCCTCGTAGTGGTTGCCCACAAACTCGTTAATGCCCTGCTCGGTCATGCCCTCAGGGATGGGGTGGGCCGCCTTGTGGTGGGCCAGGGCAATGGTCAGGTCGGGGAGGTCCAGCTCCTCGCAGGTGGCAAAAATGTCATAGATGTAATTGGCGTTCATGTTGTTTTCTCCTCTCAATGTAATATTACTTACTCAGCTGCTTGGCCGCCTGGTTGACGCCGGTGGCCGCAAAGCCGCTCACGATGCCCACGGCCAGAGCCGTGACAGGATCCGCAGCCGGGAAATCCGGCACCGCCAGGGCCATGCAGGCAATGCCCAGCAGGCCGCCGGACACGCCGCAGGCGATGGGGATCCACTTGTTGTCCACCCCGGACGCCTTAACCACCTGGCCGATCAGATAGCAGATCACCGTGATGGCCGCCACGCTCGCAATTCCAAAGTCCATACGCTCACCTCCTTGCACAAATCACAGAAAATCGTGCTTTTGTAGCCGCTCGTCGTACACCCTGCCAATATTGGCAATGGCGTGGGTAGCCCGGCTGTTGGGATAATTCGGGTTCCTCTTGCAAAATTTTTCGTAGCCATCGATCTCGGCTAGGATCTCGATGAACTCCTCTCTGGTATGCGGGATATTCCGAATCAATTCGTTATTGAACTGCAAGATCCTGGCCCGGTGCATATCCGCCGCCCGCTCATCGTCGGTCTTGATGTGGTTGTCCAGCTTGATCCGGGTCCGCTCCAGCTCGGCCAGCACCTCCGCGTTGATGGCCCGCCCGATGGCCTTGGCGATGGCGGACCAGGGGTTGATTTTGACGGGGGCGACCTGGATGACCGTCAGCGCCAGGACCACCAGCCCGCCCCCGCCTGTCAATAGCTCCTGGATGCTCAATGTCCGCCTCCTCTGCCTAGCCCGCGGCGGGGGCCTGTGCCTCCCGGCGCAGCTGCTCCCCTTCCGCCTGGGTCAGCCGCCCAGCCTGGACCAGCGCGTCAATGCGGGCATCGTCCCAGAGCCGCGGGTGGTATTTTCGGGCCAGCTCGTACACGCTCATAGCTCCACCCCCGTCATAGCAGCCAAAAAGTCCACGTCCGCCCGCAGCCGCTCCGTCTCCGTGGGCTCCGGCTCCGGCTGAGGCGGGAGGGAGGATTTCCACGCCTCCCAGGCCTCGGTGTTCGGCACCACCGTCACCGTGCTGCCCTCCATCTCCGGGTCCGGCTCCGAGGTGATGGACACAAAGGCGTTGTGCCGGACCAGCATATCCGACTGCTCGTCCGTCAGTGGAATCGCTCCGTCAAAAGATGTGGACTGCGGGGGACTGTATGCTCCCGAGTCGTTTGGGGTAGAATTGACATACCACATTTTGCTTTCCCTCCTTTATCCAATAGCAACATAATGATAGGTTACACCAGTATAATTGAGCTGTGCAGGCGCTTGCTGGTTAGAATACCAAGTAACCGAATCATTAAACCAACTTAATGTGGCGGCATACATAGTAGAATCAATTATGGTATACGCATTAGTTCTACCACATATCCAACCTATGGATGTTTGGCGGGCGGCGGTTTCGCACCCAATAAATACAATTCTCGGCTTAAACGGGAATTTTAAAGTAGACGGGTTGTTTTGACCGTATGTTCCAGTCCCAACGTATTTCCCGATAGCCGTCTGCGCCGTCGTTTTCGTAAGGATTTCAAACGGAACTCCGTAATATTTGTAATATGTTTTTCCAACTGTTCCGCTATTTGGATGTGCATTTCTGTCCGCAGAATACACCGTCCCTTCGCCGTCCTCGGCGGCCGGATGTCCAGTCACTTCTTGTTCAGGGAGGTATGTATCTATCGAGTCAGAACCCGACCTTTTTTTATCATAAGCGTCTGCGCCCTTATAATAAATAGCGCGAGCATTAGGAAAACGATCAGACATCATAAAACTTCCAGTCGGAACTTTGTTGATTTCGTCTGCATCGCCACTGCCAAATTCGCACTGTATGGTTGCGGAAGTCGGATTTTTGAGTGAGACCACTCCGGAATCGTCCACAGATACTGAATTTGCATATTGGATTGTAAATGTATCAAAGGCCTCGCTACCAGATATTCTGTGATCTTTCTTTTCACCCAACGTGTAGTAAGGCGGGATATAGCCACTCGTTTTCCACCAATGCAGGTTATACTTCCCCAAGAAATCAAAAACATCATTTGGGACAGCCAACTCTGAAAGCCCATACATTTTAGCAACGGAGTCTTGAAGTAGGTTGGCTTTATTTAACGGTGTCCCTTCTTGAGTCGGTTCGTCTGCACGAACCATTTCATAGGTGTTCTCTTGTCCCAATACAGGGATCAATTTCACCCGTCCTGGATAAGTTGGAACTCTGTCTTGCATACTCAGACCTCCCCGCACTCTACTTCTCCGCTGTAAAACCAGGCAGAGGACATATTTTTCAGTAATTTATTAATGTCCACCAGAATCTTCTCGATATTATTGGCTTTAATATGGTCCAACAGTTCCATACTATCCGGCTTATCCGGCGTGGTGGGCAGGACTGCGATCACGCGCCTCAGGGCCTCCAAATTGGCAATATACTGAGCCATTTGCTCCACAGTGGGGTAATAATACCCCTCTTTCCACTCATAGGGATCTACCTCCGGCCGGATCACCTCTGCCCCTGCCGCAAACGCCCCGGACCCAGCATTTTTAAAAAACTGAGCCTCCACTGTGTCATATAAGCCGATCGCGCCAGCCTGGTCCTTACACGGGACCAGATCACGCACCAAACGTGTTTGCTCATAGATCTTACAGGCATACAGTGTCATGCTCGTGTGCTCCTGAGCGGCGGAGGAGCGGTCATTGCAAAAGAGGTACAACGGATATGCCAACTCAAATACAGCCTCACCAAGGGTCAACACCTTGGCCCCATCCAGAGAAATCGCGTTGTGGTTGAAATCCACTGTATGTTCCCTGCCGTCGTTAAGCCCGGTAAAACTCCCGTTTTTTGTACCATAGTGGGCAAAGTTGACGCCCAGGGCAAATCCGTTTGCGGTCCACCCTACGTCTGATCCAAACACAGTCTTGCTGCCGGATTGACTTGTGGACATCCGCAGCTCCACCCGTGTATTGCTGGTTGGGTTGACCCCGGTGTTGATGTATTGGGTGCCGGAGCTTGTGATGGACTCCAACTCCGTATATCCCTCCGGTATCCTCGGAGCCTCTTGCTCCACAGCCTTGATCCTCTGATAACCTGTTGTGCTGTACCCGAGAACCGAAAACTGATTGGCAAGCTCCTCCATCGCCGCTGTGACACGGTTGAGATCCGCCGCCTGATAGATTCCCTTGTCGTTCCGGGTCTCCACATCCGCCTGGGTCCGATCTGTCACCAGAGAACTAAAATCAAAACTCATGCGCCCTCCTTGTCCCAATAGATCACGACGCAGCCGGATACTCCAGCCTGCCCTGCGGTGCCCTCTCCAGGATAGTTGTCGATCTCCCAGTGTGAGCCGACCGGATTCCCTTCGGAATCATAGCTTGGCTCTCTATGGCGGTTGCCCTTGATCCCGCCCAGGCCCTTCGCGCCACCATCTCCAGAGCCGGGGACAGGCTTTTGGACCCCGGTTCGCGCAAAACTATCGCCGCTTGCAATATCCGTATAGCCAAAAGGGAAACGGCTGCCATTTGCGCTGCTGTATTGCCCAAAAACAGCGTCGTCCCCGATCTGGACGCTGAACGACTGCTGCGGATTGATGGATACCGTCCCGGCCCAGACAAGCCCTCCGATGCCATCCACTCCATCCGCTCCGGCCTCATCCCAGGTGCCGTCCGTTCCGGCTGTCCCATCCTCACCTTTGCCCACAAGTATGAGCCGCAGCGCAGTGACGCCCGCCGGGGCCGTCCAGGACCCGCTTTTGGTGATCACAGCCCGCGCCTGGAAGAGGAAGGACCCGTCCGCCTGGAGCAGCCGGCTCTGACAGCCCTGGAGCGCCCCATCCTGGATCTTGAAGGTCTGCATCATCCGCCGGGCGGTGGTGGCGCTGGACTCATCCAGCCAGATGGTGTCCACGTCCCCGATCTCCCCGGATGGATCGCCCCGGCCCGTGGTCTCGATCAGGTTTCCGCCGTAGCAGCTGAGAATCAGCCGCGCCGCGGTCAGGGCCTGGTCAGTCGTGTGGAGGAACGGGTTACTGATAGTCACAGTTTCCTCGCTGCTGGTGGCGTTGCCGGAAACTACATACTCTGTGTTGCTTTCATCCGCCAGTTTGAAAATCAGGGCCGCAATGGATTTATTGGCCCGCATCACGGGATAGCCCGTCAAATTGTCCAGCAAGAGCTTGCCACCCTGGCTCCAGAGGGGCTCCACTGTCAGGTCTCCCGTACCCGCTGCCGCCCGTGGCCAGGTCCCGGTCGCCATACACGCCCAGCGAAGAATATCGCCGCAGGACTTATCTGTTACCTCTGCCACACTGTTCGCCGTGACCGGAAGTTCCGTATATGCTGGGTCAACATGGTATCGGCCGACAAAGTTGTGGCCCAGCTGTGCCGTGATGGCCCCCACCCAGCCGCCCAGCGTGGTGGGCAGCTTGTCCGGAACAAGGAAGGTCCGTCCGGTCAGCAGTCCCACGATGTCCACCAGGGACCAGCGAATGGTCAGCCCATTGTCCCCCGTTTTCCACCCATCGGCCGCCTGATAAAACCGACCGATCTTGCACCGCTCTACCGAGCCGTCCGCCAGACGTACGCCAATCAGCGCATCGATTCCCTGTCGCTCCTCCAGCGAGAGGAACAGTCCACCTTTGTTCCGGGGCTCGAACCGCCGGTCGTGGTTGTCAATAGACAGCTCCAGCGTCCCGTATGGCAGGGATAGGCAGCTGAAATCCCCCTGTTGGGCACAGGAGAAGGCCGCCAGGATGTGAGCGTCCCACTGCTCATACAGACCCGGCAGGATCTCAGCCACCCGCATCCGGCGGCCCGGAAGGCTCCACTTGCTCACCGTCACACGGATGGCATCCGGGTTGTTGACGGTGAAGCCACTCAGGCTGACAGACCTGGCCCGGTTTCCAGCAAACTCCTTTGTGTAGTAGGCTGTACCCCCCTGCCTGATCTCCACAGCGAAGGTGTCCGGCACCCCGTCCCAATCGTCGCCCGGAAAGTATACCGAGCACGCCTGAAGGATGGAGGCGTTGGAAAACCGCTCCTCCACCCACACAGCTGGGGAAAAGCTCCCATCCTCTCCGGAGAGCACATCACCCACAAATCCAACCTGATCCGCCGTCCCATCTGACGGGATCAGACGGAACTTACCGTTGAGGACCCACCTGTGTGGCTCCAGAGTGGCGTATGGCGTCAGATCCATGACTCGGTCATACAGCTGGGCAGACTGCGAAAAATTCGCCGCGCCGCTGCTCTCCGCGCCGGAAAAGGTCATGTCCGGGTCGCTGATGTCCACCACCGCCTGGATTTCGATCCTCCTGGGGCTGCCTACGATTGCCGCCCGGTACGCCGCACTCTTATCCAGCATGGGGGACCTCCTCCCGGATGGTAAACGACAGATTGTGCCACAGCCCAACCCCGCCTGTGGAAAAGGCGTAGGTCGGGTTGGTGATGGAGTCGCAGATAAAGGTGCTACTGACCGGCTCGTCACGGGCGTCCGGCAGGACTACCGCCGGGAAGGGTGCTCCGCTTCGGAGCACCGCCAGTACCTGGCGCAGTGTGTCGTTGCCCATATAGTCAAATGTATAACTGGCTCTCCAGATCCGTGAGGCAGGCTCCAGCGCCTCCAGCACCACTCGGCCAGTCACCATAGTCACCTGGCGGGTCAGGACCTCCTCCCAACAGGAGAACTTGTCCCCGCTGGCCTCCGGCAGGCGGACCCCGTTCAAAATCAACTGATTCATATATCGTCCTGCACCTCCGGCCTCTCCCTGTCCACCGCACGGAAATCGTCGATGGTCTCCCGATAAAACTCTTTCCCATTGACATTCATTTGAAGGATGATCTTATAGGTCCCACCGCTGGGGCCTCCGATCGTGCCCAGCGCGTTGACCGCAGAGGCGGTCACCTGCCGTAGCTCTCCCGCTGTCACAGCGGTCGGGGCCGGCGCGGAGGCAGAGGCCAGCTGCCGCATGGCTGCGGCCTGATCCGCTGTCAGCACAGCTTCTCCCTTGTGCAGCTGGGCGATGTACCCGTCCCAGGGAACATAACTCAGACCGTCCGCATGGGAGCCGTCAATCCCCCAAAAATTGTCCCAGCCCTGCTCCAGCTTTGGCCGGGTCCGGTCCCACCAACTATTAAGGTCTTTGATCCCCTGGACCACTCCGTCAATGGCACCGGACAAAAAGTTAAAGCCCGCCGTCCCCAGGTCTCGCAGACCGTCCCGTATGGGGGATAGCTTTTCACCCAGTGTCGCTTGAGCCTCTTCAAAACGGAGTTGGCTCTCGTTGGCTGCAACGATGTCCCCGTTTGTATCGATCCATGCTTGTCCCGCCTCTGCCAGGCCCTGCCGGGTCAGCTCCTGAAGTACGATATTGGCTCGCTCTGTGGCCGTCTTGGCCTCCGCCAGCTTGGCATTAAAATCGTCCTCACTGGCACCTGCCCAGTTGAGCACATCCGCAAATACGCCCGTCACCTGGCCCGCCTGGATGGTCTCGTTGATCGCCTCGGCCAGCCCGTCGATGGGGATGGAGTCTCCGTACCTGGCCCAGGCCCCGATGGAGGCGTCGGTAATGGCCATCAGCTCCTCCTGGCTCACACCGATGGCCTGAAGATTGGCGGTAGTCGTAGCTGCCGCCTGGGTATCCCCCAGCACGGTGTACAGCCGCTCATAGGTCTGCGCCGTCTCCTCCGCACTGTATCCGGCCTGCTGGGAGGAGACCTCCAGAGTCCCCATGATCTTCCGGTACTCCGCCGAGGCATCCACCACCTCAGTGATGGCCCCGGTCACCGCCTGTACGCCGGCGGTAACTGCGCCCACCGCCGCACCTCCCATTAGCATTCCTTTCAGGTCACCCAGTTTCCCCACCACATTGTCCAACCCCTGGAACGGGGATACAAAGTCCGCGTCATCGCTCTCCTGGGCTGCCTGCTTGACCTCGCGACCGTACTCGTCGATGGAGGAGGCCGCCTTGTCTGCGCTTCGCTTGGCTTCGTCCAAATACCGCTCGTTTTTTTGCAGTTCGCCGTTTAGGTTGAGCAGCGCGGTCTTTGCATAGTTCAGCTGGCGCTTATACTCGTCTGTCCGCTTATCGGCGTCCCCGTAGGTCTCAGACGCCTCCCTGACCGCCTTCTCCAGCGCCTTTACCTTTTCCGCCTGCTGGTCATACTGCTGGCGGAGGACCCGGTTCTTTGCGCTCAGAGCATCCACAGTGTTGGCCTGCCCGGAAAACTCCGCTGTCACCAGGGACATTTCTGATTTCAGGTTCTTCAGCTCAGAGTTGACCAATCCCATCTGCCGCTTAAATTCCTGTTCTCCCTCCAGCTTGATTGCAGTGGAGATCGTTCGTACCGCCACAGGTCAGTCCTCCTTCCGTTTCAGCCCGCGCCGCTTGATCTCCAGGTTGACCAGATCTGCCGTTTCTCCCGGCGTCAGGATTAGCACCGCCCGGGGCGGCAGGCGAAGAAACTGCGTAACCGTCTGAAAATACTGGACACGGTCTGTCTCAATGCCGTTTTTTTTTGCAGCTCCTGGAGGCCCAGATCGGTGTACTCCTCCGCCTCTCCGTGGCGCATCCCAAAGCCCTGCCGCACCGTCTGTGTAATGGCCAGCCGTGCGCGTGGGATCTCCATGGGGGCCATGAGGGCCATCAGGCGGCCAGCCTGAGGCGGCTTCTCCCGGTCATACCCCAGATACCTCCTGGCCAGCTCTCCCTGCTCCGCCAGCTTTGCCAGGATCCAGCAGGTAGCCTCCAGGTCCTTCCGCCCGCTGCCGGCGATCAGTTCCAGGATCTCGGCGTCGGATCCATAGCGGTCAAAAATATCAAAGAGCGCCGCACCGTTGAGCAGCAGGTGCAGCGTCTGTCCATTCCATATAAAATCAACTGTATTCATGGGCTTCCTTTCTGTTGGGGGCGGGTCTCCCCGCCCCCTCGTCCGTCAGGGGGACGCCTTTGCGATCTTCTTGTCCACCCAGTCCTTAGCCGCTTTCTCTGTGGGGAAGTCATCAGACTCCACCTTCCACTTCCCGTTCGCTGGTGCGGCCGCTGTGAAATTCAGCGCGCCGCCCGTCAGGGTAATGGAGTCGCCCTTGGTTGCATACTCCGTGCCCTGCATGGCCGCCTTAGCCTTGGGATAGTAGATCCCGTGGTACGATTTGACTCCTTTGACCATCTTGTTGATGTAGAAGCCAAGACCGCCATAGGGGGCGTTGTCCTCCGTGGAAAAGACCAGATCCTTCCCGCCCTCGGATTCGATCTTGGCCCCCAGCACCGCGCTAGCCACACTGTTGGCCAGCTCCGTCACCTCCACCGCTACGCCACACTCCTTAAACTCGTTGACGTGCTCCTCCAGAGCATTGTCTCCAAAGGCTTTCGCTTCGTTGAAGCTGGGGGAGTCGGTCACCTTGACCAGCGACCCCAGAGAAATGGGATCCCCGTACTTGGGGAACGCAGCGGCATCCGCGTCCGGCTCGGTCTCCGCAAACGGGGCCCATCTCAGATATTTCGCACCATACTTTGCCATGTTAGCCTCCTTACAGATTCAATGATTTCAGCCAGCGGTCATAGACAGCAAGCTCTGCCTGCTCCACCTCCGGGGCAGCTACCTGGTTGGCCTTGTTCATCCAATCCCGGGCCAGATATTTTCGTCTGGGCGCACCATACGCCTGGACGAACCCGACCTCGGCGTTGGTCACCACCTTGGCGCTCCCCCCCTTGGTATAGGTCCTCCCGTGCTTAGAGCGCTTATATTGCCGGGTCACCCCACGGCTCTGATAGATGTGGTGGCGGCCGGTGGGATACACCAGCACATACCGCTGATAATCATTTCTGGCGCTTCCGGCCTTTTTATGGGCCTCGATGCTTCCGGCCAGCTTCCCGCTGTGGACCAGGCCCTGAGCCCGGATCTGCGCCTTGTGGTGGCGGAGCACCACCTGTCCGGCGGCGTCAAGCATCTCCTCCACCACGTTGTCAGGGATGGCGGCAAATTCCTCCAGGGAGAGGTCCAGACCCTCGATTCCCGTGGCATTAAACGTCGCCATCCATGTACTCCGTCTCAAATACCAGCTCCGCCCAGTGGTCATCCCCCGCCGAACTGACCGTGGGATAGGACAGGCCCGCAGCGACCAGCGCCCGCTTGATCTGCTTTTTCTTGGCCTTGACCTCGGGCGTGGCGGTAATCCCCGGCCGCCAGGGGAAGATCCAGTGCAGCTGCACATGGTATCGGATGGAGTCCGGCTCATCATCCCCATAGTACACGGGCTCCTCCGTGTAGGTATAGACGCAGAACTCCTCCGCCTTTCCGCCGTATACATCGATCACACACACTGGGACCAGAGGCTTGATTGCCTCCTTGATGATCTCATCCAGGGACATAGGTATCCCTCCTTACAAAAAACTGTTCACCTCAGATACGCCGGGCCGGAGCCGGTAAACCGTCAATTCCGCTCTTCCGTCCTCCGTCTGATAGGCCCGCAGCACCCGATATGGATTGCCCCCATACTCCACCTGCTGCTCGCCGTGGTAATCGGTGTGCCAGTCCGGCAGCACAATCATCAACTCCGGCTTGAGGCCCACGGTCATTGCCTGATAGGTCTCATTTCCCCGGACCGATGCAATGGAGGCATAGCTGCGGCTGCGCGCCTCCTCGCCTGTTGCTTCATCCACCGTAATCAGGACCACGATTTCGTCAAAGGTATACTCACGCATCTCTGGCCCTCATTTTCTCGTGTGCCAGCCGGTCATTGAGGTCCAGCCGGAGAAATTCCGGCAGCTGCGCCCCAGCCTGGAGTGTCCGGCGCTTATACATCCATGCGGCATACTCCACCTGGAGCTGCACATCCCCCGGCGTGTCCTCCAGCGTGATCCCACGCTGGGCGATCCTGGAGGCCGCAGCCTCCAGGATCTGCTCCAGCATGGCCACACGCTCGGCCGGCGGATTGAGCATATTCAGGTTTGCCTTGAGCAGGGTCAGCTTGTTCAGCTCCGCCATGGCCGCTGCCTCCTCTCGATCAGGGTGCGCTGGCCACGACCACAGAGCCGGCCTTGACCACCTTTCCGGCCGCATCCAGTTCCACGACCGTAGCATAGGAGCCGGTGGCCGCCGTCAGGTCCGTCCCGGATTTGTAGGCCGCCCAGGTGCTCCCAGGTGTCTGGCCGGGCTTCACCAAGGTGGGCTGGGCGCCGGTCTTGACCTTCAGCACAGAGCCAGACGCCGCGCCGGTCACTGTCAACTTGGTCTTGCCCTTACCGGAGCCGGCAGCAGAGACAACGGTCAGAGTTCCCAGCTCGCTGTTGGCATAGTCAGGGGCAAAATCGTGGTCCGTGATCACTGCCTGATTGTCGTAGCTCACCGCCACAAATGCTTCGCCTACGGCGGGTTTACCGTCCATGCGCTGGGTCGCGGTAAACAGAGTCTGGTCCTGGATCATCAGCGGGATGTCGCTGCTCCGAATGTTCGCTCCGGCCCGCTCCACCAGGGAGTAGACATCCAAATAGCCACCGGAGATCTGATAATCAGGCAGGCCTGGGAGCTCCACGATGAGGCCGCCGATCACAGGCATGGTGTTCTGCATCCCGGCCACCAGTGCGCCGGATGCGTTAAAGGCCATAGCCTTTGCCAGGACATCCATGTGGGTCTTTCGGTTCATCACCCAGGTGGGCTCTCCGCTCTGGGAATAGGTGGGGTCCGCCACCGCCAGGGCCGCGATCAGCTTCTGGAAGAACTCCACCCCGCTGGAGGCAGATGCATCCAGCTTGATGATATTGCTGGTGTGAAGGTCGGTAAAGGCCCCCTGGTTCTTGCCCCACCACGCAGGAGCCTCCTGGACCGCCAGGCGGGTCATATAGCCCACCGGCATCTTGGAGCCAGTTCCGAACACAATGGCCCAGTCGATTCCCTTGCCAAGGGCCTGGCCCATCATGTCCATGACGTCGCTGGCCAGCGCAAGATTGTCGTCGTCCTCCAGAGTGCTGTTGGGGATTGCCAGGTAGCCGCCTACCTTGTAGCCGTCCATCTCGACCTGCGTGAAGCTGAGCTCCAGCTCATTGAGGCTGTCCACAGCCTCCGTCCACACTGCAGCGGGCACAGTGCCGGCGATATTCTGTCTGGCCTTGCCCTTCAGCGGACGGAAGCGCACCCGGCCGATCAGCTTGGAGTAACGACCGATATTCTCCCGCAGCAGGTCAAGCATCACTGTGGGGATCCCCAACTCCGCTCCGCTCACGCTGCGGGTCTGGCCCCGCATCTCCCGCAGCCGGGAGAGGAACCCGCTCACGTCCTCCCGGGCGAGGAAGGTGTCTCTCTGCTGGATCGTCAGGCCGAAAAAGCGGGTTCGGGTCTCATTAGTCTCCATGTGGGTCACATCCTTTCTTCTCTCTCCGCCAGGCTTCCCCTGGCGGGCCTGCTTGGCGGCGTCCTCCGCTGTACGGATCTCCTCCTCCAGCGCGCCAATGGCGCTCCGGAGCTCATTCTGGTCCTTGGTGTTCTGTGCCCGCTCCTCCTCAAAGGCGTTCACCGCAGCCTCCACGACGGAGCGCTCTTCCTCGGTCTGTGCCGCCTCAATGTCGGCGGCCAGCTCCTCCTCCCGGGCGGCATAGCCCTCCGCAGCACGCTCCAGGGCCCGGAGGGCCGTCTGCTGGTCGGTCAGCTTTTTCCGCAGGAGCAAAACTCTCAATGCCATATCATGTTCCTCCTAATCTCTGTTTCATGGTTTCCCGCCAGGCCTGGGCCTGCCGGTGCTGGATCTCCTCAAGCTGCTGCTTTCGGGCGCTGACCCCCGTGGCCTCATAGGCCGGGAAGGTGCAGACGGTCACCTCATACAGCGGGTCCACCTCCTCGATCTCCCAACGGCAGGCGCCGCCGCCAAGATCCACAAAGGTCTCACGCTTGATCTCAAAACCAAACGAGCACTGGTCAACGTCACCCCGCTGGACGCGGGCGTAAAGGTTCATGGCGTCAACGTCGTCTCGGTTGATTTGGATGCTTCCCCACAGGCCCCGGCTGTCCTCCTTGAGGGACAGCGTCCCGGACTTGGTCCGGCCAAGCACCAAGGTCGTGTCATGGTTGATCAGGGCCCTCACATCCTGACTCAGACATCCGGCAAAGGCCCCCGGCTTGACGATCTCCACAGCCCCTTCCCACAGCTCGTATGGGGAGTCAAAGACTGCAAAATAGCCCTCGATGTACAGCGCGCCTCCCTCCGCCTCCCGGGTCTCAAAGCGCTGGGGCAAGCTTCTGGTCTGCCGCTGCTTCCGTTCGTTCGACATTTCAGTCCTCCTTCAGCTTTTTCTGGTCGCCGATCATACCGGCTGGGATGTAGTTCTCCAGGATCACCCGCTCGTCCAGACCCTTGACCGGGCTCAGGTCCAGCCAGTCCCGGACCTCGTTTCCCGACATGATCCCCCGAATAAACTGATCGTCCCCCACCTTGGCCAACTCTGTCAGGGAGTAGGCATACAGCTTGCGGGAACTGAATTTGAAGTACAGATCCGGAGACAAAAGCAGCTTTCGGGTCAGTTCCTGCTGAATGGCCGTAGCAATAGGAATCACAGTCTTACGTATAAAGTTGTTGTAGGCATCCTGGTCATACTCCCCCACGCCGATCAGAAACGGCGGAGTTCCAATGGCAGCAGCCACAGCCCGCTTGTCCAGCTCCACATTGTCGCTGATGGCCAGATCAGCCAGACTCAGGGGCTTGACCTGGACCACATCCATAAGGTCCGCTGGGATGACCCATGGGTCTCCGGCCCGCTGGCCCTTGATGTACTCATCCACCAGCCTCTGCCGCCCCGCAGGGGAGGAAAACTCATCGGAGATGGCGTCCACCTTGACGATCACAGACGGCTTCCAGTTGTTGGCCAAAAATGCGTTGGTGGTGCTGGCCGACTGCCTCAGATTTTTGAGCACGTCCCTCAGCTGGAGCCGCACGCCGCGGCCCATCCATGGGCGCCGGAGCTCAGGCCGGAGGATAAAATGGAGTACCTGATCCGGGCGAAATGCCTGTCCCTGCCACTGGACCGTATAGCCGCCCGCTCCGTCATCTACGGGAAAGGCTCCCGGCATAGGCACCAGATCGGCCAGATAGCCGTCCTGGGTCAGAGGGAGAACAAAAGCGTTTCCGTCCCCGATGGTCAGCATGGTCTGCACGATCCAGCTGATAAAGCTTTTCCGCGTCCCAAGAGAGTACGGTTTGATGTCCATGAAGCGGCTCAGCTCGCTCCGTTCTCTCACATCCCCCTCCGGCGTGTTGCGCATCAGATAAATGGGGGCTGAGCTGATCACATCGGCAATGGCCCCGACTGCCGCCGCCACGTCCGGGCTGTCCGCCAGGGAGGCGTATCCGTTGGTCTGGATGCTCTCCCATGCTTCTGAGGACAGCAGGCACGCCGCCAGGCTCTGACTCAGATCCGTCCGCAGCCTCGGGGGCCTGCGGGCCGCCCGACGGGTCGGTGTAAGTTGATTCACTGGGGATCACCTTCCTTCGTTTCTTCCTCGAACCAGCCGCTTCCCCGGCTGCGGCCGTCCAGATCCTCCAAATAGGTGCAGGCTGCAAACACCGCACAGTCAAACACATCAATCCGGAGGTTCGGTGCCAGCTTCTCATACATCACCATATCGTCAGCCTTTTCAATGCCCCGGACATTCTGCACGCAGTATTCAAAGGGTTCGGCGTGGCAGTAATAGAGGGTCCCACGCTTGGCGCTGGCCTCCAAATAACGGAAGCCCTCGCTTTTCCGTGTAAACAGCTGGGGCTGATCCTTGATGGGGAATCGCTCCTTCTTCATCTCCAGGTAATACTCACGACAGAACTTCCGGTCGTGTCCGATCCTGCGCATCCGGAAGCCATCTGTCCGGCGTTCCTTGTACCACCGCACCACGTCGCTGTGGTTGAGCACGTTGTCGTTGCACAGATCCAGCCACCCATCATCCTCCCAGCCAAACAGGGGGATCTGATCCTCATGGGCCTTGACGGCAGCCGCCGCCCGCGGGAACCAGCAGTGCGGGATGATGATGTCCACCCCCTTGTAATGACCAAAGAGGCAGGCTGCGGTCAGGTCATGGAGCTTAGACAGGTCCGTACCCCCATACCAGCGGATGGGAAGCCGCCTCAACTCATCCATGCTCCAGTCATACTTTCGATCGCTACGGCGGAACTCCTCAATGTCAAACCAGGCATTCAAGGCCGCGGTGAACACATTCAGGGACTTTTGCAAAAACTCTGTCCGAAGCTGTGGATCATCCCTGGCCTGAGCCGCATCGTTGATCATCTCTTGAGGGCGGATACTGCGTCCCCAGCCGGGGTTGCAGCACTCCAGGACCTCCGGATTGCAGTAGTCCACCTCTCCGCTGTCTGTTCTCGGGGCCGCGGCGATAAAGACAAATACGCTGTCCGCCGCCGCCCCGGTGACCGTTCCGTTGAGGATCTTCCGTCCGTATTCCACACGCCTGGCACAAAAGCCGGTAGCCAGCTTGCCGCCGGAGCTGATCCCAATGACCAGCTTGTTGGTGTATGCCTTGGTGGCATCCTTCAGGACCTGGTACTGGTTGGCGCTCTTGTAGGTGTGCATCTCGTCGGCAATGACTATATTGCAGTTGAAAGAATCCTGCTTGTCAGGGCTGGAGGCCAGGGCGTTGATGGACAGAAACCCATCCTCGCCCACGTCTCCGGTTATAGAGCGCTCCATGTTGTTATTGATGATCCGGAGTCCATTTTCCGGGTCATCGTCCACCGTCACCTTGAGGCGTTTCAGGTTATACCGCAAAAAATCAAAGCCTTCCAGCGCCTGTTTGAGTGCTCCGCCCACCTCATAGACTTTGGAGCCCGATCGGCTCTCATACAGCCCCAGGGCCCAGGCCAGCGCCGCCGCAAAGGTAGTCTTGATATTCTTTCGTGGGATAAAGTCCAGCGCCTCCTTAAAGCGGCGCTCCTGGCTTCCGGCCAGATAAAAGCCCATGATGTTGTACACAATAAACTTGTGATACGGGAGGAGAAGGAAGGGCGTCCCACGAAGGGGCGTCGCGTCCAAGAACTCCCCCTGCTGGTGGCAGATTGTAGTCTCAATGATTGCCAGGATCTCGTTGGCCGGATCCGCTCGGAACTCCCATTTTGGATTATCCAGGTCCCTCAGATACCGCTCGCAGGCCTGCCTGATCTCTGGACATACACACAGCGCTCCGGAGACACAACCCTCCACATAGGCGTCCACCTCAGTCAGATATTCAGAGGCGTGATCCACAGCGTAATCATGCGCCTCCTCCAGCAGTTCCTCCAGCCGACTCCGGCTCCCGGCCATCTCCGCCTCTTTCCGCGCCTGAGCTTTGCGCAGACTGGCCGGCGTCAGACCCAGTTGAGTCCTCAGAGCCAGGACATCCTTGCGCAGCTGGTCCACCACCGCGTAGTGTGGATCCTTGGCGGTATAGGCCGCACCGGTCTTGTTGACCAGCTCCGCCACCATCTGGCCGCCGTTGGCCCGCCATGTCTTTTCCGCCCGTGACAGCTCCCGCTCTGTCTTGGCCAGCTGTCTGATCGTGCCGTCAAAAATCGGGCTGTATATTCCGACAGATTCCATATCCGCCCGAATCATGGCTTCTCGGCCCACGTCGTTCCCTCCTCTCCCGCTGGCTATGCCTCGCCCAGGCGCGTCGTTTGCGGGCGCGTCCCGCCCGCACGGTAATTTCTACGCGCCTGAACCCCCTCCGCCGTTTTTCCCGCCGTCGGAAAGAGTTCCGCCCCCGGTCCCAGGGCCCGGCCTCAGTACGGCTCCGAGGGTGGGGGGGGCTATCCTCCGCCGCCATGCCTCGCCCAGTTCCGTCAGCCGCCCGGTCCGCCGGTCGTGCATAGCGTCGTGCCGGTCTCCGGACAGACTGACCAGGTTCCACGGTGCCCATGCGTACTCAGGATACTCCTCCGCCGGCCACACATGATGGACCGTCGTCGCCTCAACCGCTTTTCCATACCTGGCCCACTCCCGGCAGCGGTATCCGTCCCGCCGCAGGATGCACCGGCGCAGTCTGCGCCACCGCTTGCTCTTGTAACCATCCCAGGCCATTTTGTTCCCTCCCTCCCGCTGGCTGTCCGTCCTCTGTCCCCGGGCTATCACCTCCGGGCAAAACAAAAAGACCAGAGCCAACGATCCCACCCACTGGGTAGATCATCAGCTCTGGTCCTCTCGACACTGGCCCTCTGCGATATTCACGATATACCGGCTTTTGCACTGTCGGCAGTACAGCCGCAGCCGGATGGCTTTCATGTCCGGCGGCGCTTCCTGGAGTTTATTCCGGAGACCAGACTCCAGACACTTCGGGCACAGCACATATCCGCCTTTCACTGGGAATATTCTATCAGTTTTTGCTCCACACTTCAAGGGCTTTTCCTCCTTTTCTCCACCATGGACGAATTATTAAGACTGGTTTCAAGGCAAAAAATTATTAGGTGGCGGCCGTTTCCGCTGCCTGGGCTGCGTATAGGTATATTCGGCCTGCTCCCTCACAGGAAACATAAGATAGCGCGCCCCGATGCAGTCCCCGTATCCGTATGGATTGCGCTCGCAGAAGGGCTCGTAGTCCACCGCTCCGTATGGCGGCGTCAGGGTAACGCTGTCGCTTGGGATCTCAATGTACTCGATCTCCGGCCGGCGGAGATTCCGCGAGCACCGCCAGGTTCGCTCTCCGGGCTTGGGCCGGCCAAACTCCCGGGCCTCCTTGGTCATATACTTGGCAAGCTCCCGATAATAGTGGACATCCAGCGGCTCCGCCCGGATATACCCGCCGCCCTGCCACAGACTCCGGATCTCCTCCAGATCATCCACATCCGTGGCATTGATGACCACATGGTGGTGGATCCTCCGGTCCTCCAGGGTCCCGTCCTCCACCAGCCAGTCGTTGGCCCGTTTTTCGTGGTACCCCTCTGTTACATAGATATATTGCAGCTCCGCGCCCCGTTTTTTGCGGGCCGCCCGGAACCTGCGGATAAACCGTGCAAAGTACCGATTGGCCGCGTCCTTGCTCTCCGGCAGGTGGTCATCATCATAGGTATGGGTCAGGACCAAAGCCCGGCGGCCGAAGTTGGCCGCCACCACCAGCTCTAGTTCCCGCCAGGAGCACTTGTCATTGTAAAACTGCTGGGCCGGAGAGGTGGCCTGGCTCCGGGCCGCCCGCCCCTGCCTGCCGGGCGGACGGTCCGGGATCGTCCCAATAACCTCAATGTGGAGCAGTCCGGCCTTGATGTGCTTGATTGCCTTACTCATCTCCGCCCTCCTCCAGCTGGTCCAGGGCCCGGCAGATGAGCCGCCACTGCTCAATGGGCAGTTTTTCCGCTCCGGTGAGGACGCCCCGGAGCTTGTCCGCCGTGAGATCTCCGCCGCACCGGCTGGACACCGCCTCCAGACAGCCCAGGCCGCCCGCCTGACGGTACTGCTGGAGCCGTTCCAGGGTCTCCTTCTTCTCCCGCCACGGGTTTGGCCGTGGCGGCTGAGGCTCCGGCTTGGGCCCCGGGACGCTGTGGGCCCGGAGGATGCCAGCGTCCCGCTGGATCTGCACCCCGCCCAAGCCGGGAAGCTCCTCCACCGCCCAGATGGTCCCGGAGCCCAGGACCAGCACCCCCTGGGCCAGCGACGCCACCACATAGTCCCGGTATGCTGTCAGATCCGCCTCCCCCCTGTCTCCCCGGGGCAGCTGGATCACCAGCACCTGATGTGTCAAATCACCCGTGCAAATCTCTGCTGGATCCATGATGACGCTCCTCCCTCCTCCATCTCTGCCGGGGCATCCCCGGTCTCCGCCTCCATGCGGGCCTCCAAGTCCCGCAGTCTGACCAGTGCGCCATACACCCGGGGCGGCAGGGCCGCCAGCTGGTCCCAGCTCACGCCGTGCAGCCCCCAGCTGCCATCAGCGTCCTGATAGGTCAATCGCGCCACGTTCCCACTCCTCTCTCAGCGCCTCCGCACTGTCAAAATATTGTGTACTGTACATCCCCGGCCGCCACCGCTCCAGCCGGATCAGGTAGGGCGCGGACCAGGCCCGGGTGGCGGGACAGGTGCTCACCCGTACCCGCAGCGCCCCCAGCGTCCGCTCGATCTCCATCTCACGGCAGTGCCGGTGGGCCCGGGCGATGGCCTCCAGGTCCTTGTCCGTCAGAAGATCATTCATCGGCGTCCATCTTTGCACCGCAGTTGGGGCAGTATGGTGATTTCCGGTCGCTTGCATAATCGCATTTTAGACAGTTGTAGTATTCTTCTTCCCAATACTCACCAGTATGTGTGTCAAGCTTACTTTCCACGGCTTTTTCCCACCGCCCATGCCGCACCGGGGCAACGTCGGCGGCAGGCAGGCCAGAAATTACGGCCTCGATCTCATCAGAAGTGTAATTCTCTGTCTTATAAACCACGGTGCATCCGTCTGACCCATCATTCTCCGGGTCTACCGGATAAAATAGGTCAATGGCAGCCTGCCGCTCAATATACTCAGCCATCCTACTCCTCCCTCTCACAGTAACAATTCATCAATGGATCATCATGGTCACACATACAGCATGGTTTCCCGTCACCACTGCCTGGTGGGGCATGGATACAGCCTTCACAAACATAATCAGCCATTGCTGTCACCCCTCCTCCGCTGGCTGCTGGAGCCACCACGCAATGTCGCTCCCATGCGGGCATTCCCCATCAGCGAAATCGCACTCACGGAGCCGCATTTTTTGCCCGTTTTCCATGGTGTATTCTTGGGCCGGGCACCCCTTGCAAAACGTCTCCTGAAACAGATCGCCCCACGTGGTCTCTCTTCCGTAGGCAAGCTTTTTGATAAAGCAGGCCAGCTCCTCATCGCTCATGGCCCGGATGCGGTCGGCGTTGGCCATCGGGACAGCACTGCCGCAGATGCCCGGCTTGCACTTGCACATATACTGCGGGGAGCCGCTGTTGCAGCAGTCATCGTCATGTTCAAATTTACACTTCATTCCTCTGCCTCCTTCAGCGCCGCTTCGGCTTCCTCGCGGGTTGTATAATATGGCGGGTTTAGTTCCCCGTTTTGGCTAAGCATCGACAAGCAAAACGCCTGTTCTTCGATAAACAGATTTCGGTACTCGCAGCCCCTGCATTTCTGTTTGGTATAGCAGTCTCCAGGAAAATCGCAGTCATCATATAGCCGCCACACTGGGTCCCCCATCTTGCACGGCAGCACCACGCACCGCCCCTCCGTTTCGGCCTGTAAGATTTCACAAAGCCTTGCAAGGCTGATTTTAAGCCGCAATCTTTTGAACGCCATAATAGTTGCGTACTTCTCGTTTGTCTCGCATGGCTCCAATCCGGTATCCTCATAGGCGGCAAGCCGTTCCAGCGCAGCCGCCCAGTTCAGTCCGGTCGGCTGTGATACGCTGCCGTCACTGTTCCTGATGGTCAATCTCTCCATACTGGCACTCCTCGCACTCCAATTTCTCGTTCGGGTTGTCACAGGGCCGCTCCTCATACTCCGGGCAGTTACACCGGTATCTCATATCTGTTTCCCCTTTCTTTCTCCCGGCATCAGAGCGTCCGTATGCAGGGAGATCATTTTTTCTCTGGTCAGCTTGTCCACGACCATCCCGATTTCTCGGTATCCGCACATGGACGCCAGCCGTTCCAGGTTCTTTGCCGTCTGCGCCGTTACCAGAATAGAGATACGGCGCATATTCTTTTTGCTCATGCCGCAGCCGCCTCCCGGAGGATCCGGCAGCCATGCACCCCGCAGTCATGCTCCAGCCCGCAGCCCAGGCAGGCCAGAGAGCCGGTCTGCACCTTCAGCCGCCTCAGTGCGGCAATCAGATCTTCAATTTTCATTTTGGATCTCCCTCTCCTCGTCCTCCAGGTACAGCGGGCATCGGATCACCGTGTAGGAGGTCATCCCGTGGGCTCGCACCTGTTTTTCAGCTGTCCAGCCGGGCACCGGCTCAAACCGCACCCGGTGCGCCATCTCGTCGTACTCGCACCAGGGGCATCCCATGGTCCCCAGCGCCCGGCGGCAGCTCCAGCATAAGGTCATCGCCATCAGAACGGCAGTTCGCCGTCGGCGTCCAGGTCCTGGAGGTCCCCGGCCGGCGGGGGTGGGAGCGTCCCCTCGTCGGCATTGCCCTCGCTGGGCGGGGCGCTCTTTGCCCCGGCAAAATAGATGCCGTCGGCGATCACCTCGGCGCTGCGGCGCTTGCCGCCATCCTTGTCGGTCCAGTCCCGGATCTGGAGGCGGCCCCCCACCACGGCCAGCTGGCCCTTGCGGAAATACTGCTGGACAAATTTTGCCCGGGCCTCCCAGGCCACCACGGGGATCCAGTCGGTGACCCGCTCGCCGCTGGCCTTGTCCTTGAAGTCCCGGTCCACCGCCAGGGAGAAGGAGGCCACCGGCCGCCCCGCCTGGGTGTACCGCAACTCCGGGTCCCGGCCCAGCCGGCCCATGATGATAACCCTATTCAGCATCGTCTACCTCACAACCGAAAAGACAGGAATCACAGCTCACAGGCGGGTCCTCATTTTGGTTTTCGCAGGGACGGGGTTCGTTTTCCCATTCCGGGAACTCACATCGGTATTTACTCATACAAAATTCTCCTCCATACACTTTCCAGCTTATTGAGCCAGTTTTAACAGCTGCATTATGCCGCCGCCTTTTTCTTCGCCCTTCGTTTAGGCAGTTTGGGCGTCCCGTCCTCATTCCGCTGGCTCCCGGCCCGCAGCCACCGGAGCCAGGCAGCCAAAAAGTCCTTGTGTACCTCCCGCGGCTTGGGGCTGCCCGCCAGGGTGTCGTTGTGGTAGCCGTGGATCTGCCGGATCTTGTTGCCGTCCATCTCGATGGTGACATATGGGGTATGCGGGTCGTCCGCCCGCCGGAGAAACAGGATGGTGCAGACCCCGCTCATGTGCCGCGATGCGTAGCCGCCTACGCAGTGGTCCAGGACCTTGCCCTCCCGCCGGATGGCCCCGGCCGTGGCCGGGAATACGATCCGCAGGCCGTCCAGCTCAAACTCATACTTCAGCCGCCGCTCCTTGAGGGATACTGCACGACGGGATCCCTCTGTCCTGGCCTGCGTGTCGGCCAGCTCTGCCACCGCCATGTCATGGGCGGTATACAGCTGCTCCGGCCAGAGCACCGCGCTGTGCTCCATGCACCGGCCCAGGGCATAGGCCGCGTCCAGGTAATCCCGATAGAGCTCAAAGAGCGTACAGTAATAGTCCTCATTTTGGGCAAAGACCCCGTCAAAGTACCGCAGCAGCCGGTCCGGGTCCAGCCGGTACCGCTTGGCCAGACGCAGAACATCCATGGAATCCAAATGGGCGCCCCACAGATTGCAGAAGTCGATGCAGAAGGGCAGGTCCCAGGTCTTGTCCCAGTGTCTGCGCACATAGTTCCGCACCTCCAGCACCTTCATGGGCGGATGGACCTCCATAAACCAGGCCAAGTCCCGCTTGTCCACCCCGAACGCCTTCCGGGGATCGCTCTCCTCCCAACGCATGGCCCCGGCGTTTTTCTTTCGGCTCCATACCAGGTCTGCAATGGGCTGCCAACACCCCGCCTTGGACAGCATCTCGATCTGCCTGGGGTAGATGGAGTAGGCGGTGAGATAGGAGATCAGCTCGTGGAATCTTTTCGCATAGCCCCGGGCCCCGCCGGGCCGGTACTGCCACCGGTCGAAAAATCCGCAGTAGCGGAAAAAGGGATGGCCCCTCAGCGCCTGCTGATTGAGAATGGAGTAGGAGCCGTGCGAGTACCAGGAGATGGAGCCGCGCTTAAAGGGCTCCTGGACCAGCTTTTTCCGCCCCAGCTTGTCCCGCTCATAGGTGATGCAGGGGTGCTCGTCGTCCCACTGATGGTCCACCTGCATCACCTCGCCCTGGACAAACCGGTAGCCGCTGGAGCACCAGGCGACGGGACCCGCGGTCAGCGCCGCCTCGTCGGCATAGTCCTTGTACAGTACCAGGGCGTCGGCATAGAGGGCGTCTCCTTTGGTGTGGAGCAGCACCGTCAGCTCTGTCTGCCGCAGAGATTTCCGGTCCTTGGCCCTGGACAGGTCGATGGCTGTCACCTCTCGGCCGCACCAGGGGCAGGTCAGCCGGTCCTTGTGCCTCAGATCCATCAGGGTCCAGTGCTCCTGATCCTGGGTCCGGGTGAGGTAGGGGCGGGCCTCCTTGTGCCCGCAGCAGGAGGCCCACAGATTGATCCCGCTCAATCCCATCAGATCGCCCGCCCGGCTGAAAAACAGGTAGTGGGGAAAGAGGTCGTTCATGGCCGTCAGGTCCTGCGCTGTCACTGTGGGCCAGCTGTCCAGGATCTCGCGCTCCTGTTTGGTATAGCTCATCCTGCCCGCCCCCTCAGAAAAAGTCAGACAGATCCAGCAGGATCCCGTCCCGGTCTGGGGCCAGTTCCGCCGGGGTAAGACAGATGGTAACCACAGATTGGACCACCGCCCCGTCAAAGTAGAAGGATGCCGCCCTGCGGTAAGCCTCCAGATCGGAGATAGAGCCGCCCACCCCCTTGGCCACGGCGGTCATACACGCCGCAAACGAGCCGCCCTGGACCACCGCCTGGGCAAATTCCTCGTCCTGGCGGCAAAACTCCAGCAGGACGTCCCGGACGGCGGAGCGCATGGCCTGCTCCTTTTGTCCCTTGACCTGGCTGTACTCAGCCTTCAGCTTAGCCTCTGCCTGCTCATACCAGCTGCTCATTCCGCGCACCTCCTCACTGCCTCGGCCAGGGCCGTCAGAGCCTTGCCCAGCCGGCCGGCGGCGTCCTCATCCCGGCTCCGCACCTTGAGGAGGATCCCGTGCATCCGGTTGACCGTCTCCTTGGTCTGGTCGAACAGCACCTCGAACTGGGCCAGATCCTTGTCCGCCCCCAGGGCGGCCTTTTTCTCCTCACGAGCCTGCTCCTCCAGCTGGAGCCGGGCCTGCTCCAGGGCCTCCTCGGCGATCTTCTGTTTGTCCTCGGCCCGCTTTTTGGCCTCCCGGGCCTGGTCCAGCTTTCCCTGCATTTCGGCCACGGCCTCCGCTCGAGCCTTCTCAATGGCCTCCGGGTCCACCACGGTCTCCACGGCCACCTCCACCGGCTTCTCCTTCAGCTCTGCCAGCTGGGCCTCCAGCCGGGCCACGGCCTGCGCGGCCTGCTCCCGGTCCTCCTGGGCCCCGGACAGGCGGGCGTTGAGCAGGGCCATATCCTCGGCCATCTTGGCCCGGGCCTGCTCCGCCGCTGACGCTTCGGCCTGGGCCTTGGCCGCGGCCTCCTGGGCCTCCTTCCGCTCCCGGATCGCCTTTTCCAGTTCCCGGGAGGTCATGTCAATGACGGTTTTCTCCTCTCCGTCCACGACATGGTTTTCTGAGATAAAGGCCTCGCGCTCCTCCGTCGGGAGCGCCAACAGGGTCAGTGCTTTGGCGGCGCCCAAATCCGCAAGCGCCTGCGTATTTGACCATTCCCGTGCCAGCCGCATGAAGTTCTGGGCCGTACGAGGTGAGAACTCCACCTGCTCTGTTAGCCAGGGCAGCCACTCCCCGTGAGGGAGGGCCTGCTTGGCCTCGGTCAGGCACCGGCCGATGGTGAGGATGGCCTCCCCGCCCCGGCGCTTGGCGTCCAGGATCTCCTGGGTGATGACCTCGATGTCGCGCCCCTCCTTGGGGGCCAGCACTCCGGACAGATCAAGCATGGTTGGCCACCCCCTCGCGCTCCAGCAGCTCCGCCACCCAAGTCCGGTAATCCCGGCTGGCCGCGCTGAAGGGGGACAGCGCCCCCACCGGCTCACGGGACCAGCTGGATTCTACTACCTTGTCCGTGCGGCGGATCACCGTCCGGAAGATGGGGACCGGGCTCTCCTCCCGGAGAGTCTGGACCGCGTCCTCGCCAATGCTGGACCGCCGCCACTGGGTCACCAGCACCCCGGCCACCCGGATCTGGGGGCAGGCCTGGCGGATGTTGTCGATCTGCCGGACCAGCCCGGCCATGCCGGTGGTGGAGTAGGCGTCGATCCCGGCGGGGATGATGATGCTGTCACAGGCGGCGATGGCAGACAGGCAGCTCACTGAGTAATAGGGCGGGCAGTCGATCACCACCGAGTCGTAATACGCATCCTCCGCGACCACGGCCAGCAGATCCCGCAGACGGTCAAAGTCCGGGGTCTGCCGCCCCAACAGGCAGGACAGCTCATAGTCCCCCAGATCCTCCCCGGCAGGGATGATGTCCAGCCCCTCATAGTCCGTGCGCCAAATGATGTCCGGATAGTATTCGATGGGATACTCCAGCGCGGCGGCCAGCCCGGCCCCGCTGGGATCCTGGCCGGAGGCCAGCATCATGCTGGTGGCGTTGCCCTGGCTGTCGGCGTCGATAAACAGGACGCGCTGCTTACAGCTGGTGGCCAGGATGAAGGCCAGTTCCACGGCGGTGGTGGTCTTGCCCACCCCGCCCTTGCGGTTGACGATTGCAAATGTTCTCATGGTAATTCCTCCGTTTTTTGTTCAAATGGGACCGGTACGTCCGGCAAGTCAAAAAAGTCCATCTGAGCCTTGGGCGGCCGCTTGCAGGTCTGCCGCTTCGCCGCCGGTGCGGGCTCTTCCAGCGCGCTCTCCCGGAAGCGCTGGTACTGGCCGTCAAAGACCAGATAGATCCTCCCCCGGGTGCCCTCCTTGTTTTTGGCTACCTTCAGGACCCGGCGGCTCTTGTCCGGCCTGCCGGGCTCTTCCAGGTAGAGCAGCAGGATGGCGTCCGCGTCCTGCTCAATCTGCCCGGACTCTCTCAGGTCGGACATGGTGGGCTCCACCAGCTTGTCCTCCCCGGCCTTGTCCGCCCGGGAGAGCTGGGACAGGGCCACCACCAGCATCCCATGTCCGTGGGCCAGCTGCTGAAGGCCCCGGCTGATGCCGGACACCTGCTCCGTGCGGTTGGGTTTCCGGGTCTCCGGCTCCACCAGCTGGAGATAGTCGATGTACACGATCTCGTACCGCCGGGCCAGGGCGTCCGCCTGGATGTCCTGGACGCTCATGCCGCTGGCCTCGATCAGCTCCAGCTGGTGGGTCCGGATCCGGTCGGAGCAGGCGGCAAAGCGGCCCCACTCCTCCTTCGAGATCTCGTTGCGCTTGATGGTGGGCATCTCGATCCCCGCCAGGTTGGCGATCAGGCGGTCGGCCAGCTTGTACTGGTTGGTCTCCAGGCTGTAAAACCCCACCCGGTGCGTCCTGGCCTGGTGGTAGGCCATGGACACCGCCAGGGCGGTCTTGCCCGCGGAGGGATAGCCCCCCAGCACCACCATGTCCCCCATCTCGGTGTATGTACCCGCGTCCAGCTTGGGCAGGCCCCAGGTCATGTAAGCCACCGGCTCGCCGCTGTGCCGGTCGGCAAAGGCCAGGAGCATCTGGGACATATCCATCCGCCGGATGCCCCGGCGGTCCACCAGCAGCTCGTTGAGTTGGGCAATGTAGCCTCGGGCCTTGTCCATATCTTGGGTCACCTGGAGCAGGCCGCCCAGCTCGGCCACTTTGGACATCCGCGCCTGCGCCCGCATAATGGAGGCATACTCCCAGATGTTGGACGCCGTGGGGGTGAGCTCCATGAGCTCCATCAGGTACTGGGTCCACCCGTCATCCTCCCGGCCCCCCAGCTTGCTCCGGACGGTCACCGCATCGGTGGGCTTGCCCTCGGCAAACAGCGCTCGGATGGCCTGGAACACCATGCGGCACTTGGGGGCAAGGAAGTCCTCCGGGCGGATCCGCTCCAGAGCCTGCCCCACCAGCCTGTCATCAATGAGCAGGGATCCCAGCACCGCCACCTGGGCGGAGAGCTTGTCCTCCTCCCGCGCTACCATGTGGGCACCTCCTCCCGGGCCACCAAGGTGGGCTGGGAGGGCTCCGTCCGCCGGCCGCCGCCCTGCCGCAGGGGGAACACAGACTTCCAGCTGTTGTTCACCGACTGGCGGATCAGCAGCAGCTTGTCCTCCCGGCGGCCCTCGCTGAGCCGGTCCAGCTCCCGCAGCAGGGACACGATCGCCCGCTTGGAGTTGATTGCCTTCTTGGCTACCCGGATCTCAATGAGGTCAGCCAGCGCCCGGTGCAGCTCCCCGTCCTCCCCGACGTAGGCCTGGAGCACTGGCTTGGCGTCCTCCGCCAGATCGTATTTGCTCGGCCGCTTGCCCCCTCGGGGGGCTTTAGGGGGTTCTTTCTGTTTGTTATCTGGTTTGTTAATTGGTAATGGTGCCACCGTTTGGGGAAATGATTGACACGGTTCGGGGGATTGCATTTCACCGTTTCGTGAAATGCAATCATCCGTTTTGGGGCTACTGTTATCAGAGAAAAATCTCATTGCTAAATCGGATAGGGTATACCACATTGTCCTGTCCCGCCGATCCTCGTTAAAGCACCCGGTCAGTAGTAGCCCATTCTTTTTACACGTGGTGGCAATTCGTTCAATTTGACGCTTGCTCCAATAAGGATGTACCTCGCAGAATGCAGAAATGGAGTTATAAGTCCAATATCTTCCCTCATAAAAATTTTTCTTGTGCGCTTCGTTATACTCTACCCAATGGAAAATATTATGGAGAAAGATAGCCACATCAACTCCATACGCCTCTGCCAAGCTTGGATTAAAATAGTGGTCAGGTCGTCCCATTGTTCGGCCCTTCTTTCAGTACATACTCCATCCCGGCGAAACAACCATTCTCATCAATCATTTGGTGCCTCTCCAAGTATCCGTTTTTCTCCAGTTCTTTGACCGTATTCCACACTATATGTTTGCTCATTCCAGAAGCTTCTACAAAATATCGGATTGAACCATTCCAATAAGAAGGGAGCGAGAGCATCAGCGCATAAAGTCCTTTTGCTCTAAGAGAAAGATTTGTGTCAGACAATACACTTTTTGGCACATTAACATATTGATTCATTTATGATCGCCCCCTCACTCTTTCTCTTCACCCAAAGCAATCCAAAAGTATCCTTTAGTCAAGCTGGCCCTGACAAAGAGCAGGCCAAAATCTTCAAGATTTTTGACAATCTCTTTAGCTTTCGTTTCAGAGAATAATTTGGAATTGCCGCGGAATAGAAATTTCTCAGTGACCCGCACCCAAAAGATCCCCCCATCTTCCATACAGCCAGATACTCCACCCCAACACCTCCTGGACTCATCAGTCTGCTCCGTAAGCATGATCTCACGGGCTAAGGTATTAAAGACAATGGCTTCCTCAATTCCGTACTTTTCTGCAAATCGAATATCAAAGCAGCCATACGGATACATAGATGGGCCAATTATGTAATCTCTAATCATGATTATTCTTCTTTCTATTTTTGTACTCTTCATCCACTGCTTCTTTGAGCTTCTGGTTCAGGTCATCCAATAAGTCTGCAACAATATAGACTGCATCAGACAAGTCTTGCAAATGTCCGACCATTGAGAGTTCTTTGGATCTCTCGATGGCTGCAACTTCATCAGAAAAGTCACTTTGAATGATCCGAAGTGCCGTCAAAGCGCACTTCTGCTGAAATTGGATAGTTTCTGCCTCTAAAAGAAATCCGAACTTTGACATAGATACCCCTCCTTTTGTTAGCATTATGCTAACATTAGTGAGTATACAATGTCAATAGTTTTGTGCTAGAATGTGCTAACAAATTTTAGTGGGGTGTCATTATGGCTGTATCCAAGATCCAAACTGGACTGCGTATTGATGAAGAAACCTATGCCAAATTGCGCACACTTGCAATCCAAGAGGGTCGTTCTCTGAACAATCTAGTGGAGCATATCATTCGGATGTATCTTGCAGACTATGAAGCAACGCATGGAACTCTTCCTCCGTTCCAAGAGTAAGCGCGGACAGGCCCACATCCACCAGCATTAGAATCACTGCATTGAGAGAAATCCCAGTGCGATTAGCAATCTCGGATAAGCGCTCATACTGTCCTACTGGGATTCTGAGTCCTGTCTGTATCTTCGCACTCACAAAAATTCCCCCTTGTCAAACACACGTTCCCATGGTATAATACATTTGTTCTCATGGTAGACCCCCTGTCTACCGCCCCGGGAGCCGAAAGGCCCCGGGGATTTTTTATGCCCACGGCTCGGCCTCCCGGACGGCGATCCGTCCGTCCTCCCGGACCACTGCCAGGGCCTGGGCCCCGCCGGCCAGCATCCCCCGGAAAATCCCGGGGGCCAGCTCCTCCACCCGGAGCAGCCGCGCCGGGCCGTACTGGTCCAGCAGCCGACGGGTCACCCGGGCCGCCTCAGATAAATTGAGTGCGCGCATGATGTTAACCTCCTCTCACCGTCAGATAGACCCCCAGGGCCAGCAGGAACGCCCCCGCCGCCAGGGCGAAGGTCACCCACTCCAGGGCCTCGTACAGCCGCGGCCACTGCCGCCTCAGCTTGTCCCACATAGATATGCCTCCTCAACACATTCCTCTGGTAAACACCAGCGCCTTGGCTACCAACCGCGCCTCGTACTTCTTGGCCCGGCCCACTGGCGTCGCCGGCACATCATTCAGTCTGGCCCAATCTGCGGCGGTGCGTTTATCCTTCACGCCCAGTTCTAAGGCCAGCTCCTCTGCCCCCAGCATCGGGCCCCGCCGGGAGACGATCTCCTCGGCCTTCTCCCGGATCTCACGATAGAGCGCCGGACTTGCCGTAGCTCTTGAGTTTCTCATGTTATATCCCCCTCTCCTCCCCCGGCCCGGCCGGGGGGCTTCTGCTTGCCCTCCTCCCCTTCCTGTGATAAACTGTGGATGGTAGGAAGGTGATTTAATTGGTACTTGATACGAATATAGCTGTTGCATTGATAGCTCTGATTGGTGCAATTCTATCAGGCATATTTGCTTTCATAGGAAGCATGGTCGCCGCAAGACTAGGGAAAGATGCCCAAATCAAGACTGCTGCACAAGAAGCGTTCATCTCTGCCCGCCTAAACGTATATCTCGCCTTTGAGGAAGCATTTGAACACTGGTCTAACACAAAAAACAGAGAGGCCTGTGCAGTTGTTTATCGTGCTGAAAATGCTGTCCGCCTTGTAGCAAGCGAAGAAACGATTTCCGTTCTCTCACAGCTGACCGAATATATCAGAGAATACGAGACACAGGGCAAACTTCATCCGTTTGAAGAGTTTGCTGTGGCCCATACTGCGGCCCTTCGTGCCATGCGGAATGATTTGATGCACTATCCTATTCCGACACCAGAATCAGGACAGAAGGAAAGCCGTATAGAGTGAACTGACGACACAGATCACACAAAGCAATAGTAAGAGCAACAGAGTCCTGTAATACTTGGGGCTTCCTCTTTCCCAGTAAATTGCGAATCCAACCAAGAGGTAGCCAAAAACCAATGGGACAAAAACGGTGGTAAAAAATTCCCCCACACCTCTCACCCCCTCTCCTCCCCCGGCCCGGCTGGGGGGCTTTTTGCTGCTTACGACTCATCCCGGCCGCAGAATACCTCCAGCTCCAGCCCGCCCTTGACGATCTCCCGGAGGTCCGCCATGATGGCATCAAACTCCGCCCGCTCGCTCTGGTCGATCTGGCCGTCCTCTGCAATGGCCATCAGCCGGTCCACGCCATGTTCCCGCTGGAACCGGGCCATGCGGTTGTAGATCCGCACCGCCGTCTCCAGTACAGACCGCTGCTCCAGCTCCGGGACCACCCGGGCCATCAGAGCATTGGTCTCATGCAGATGCTGATAGGCCAGCCGCTGGGCGTTGTAGCAGATCACCATCTGCTCCACCACATCGTTGGGCGGGATCCTCTGGCCGGTCTCATAGGCCCTCACGCTCTCCACACTGAGACCCAGCTGCTCCGCTGCCGTCTCCTGTGTGTAACCCGCCGCCCGGCGGGCGTTTTTGTAGATATTCCGGTACTCCTCCGGCATGGTGATCTCCTCCTCTTTGGGGTAAAATTAAGCTAGGCCGGGGTCTGTCCGCTTACCAGGCCCAGCAGGGCATCCATGGAGCACCCCAGCAGGGATGCCAGCGACAGCAGGTTTCCGAGAGTCGGCTGAGTGTACCCCAGCTCCCACTTGGCCACCGCCCCCGGCGTCACCCCGAGAGACTGGGCGACCGCCCGCTGAGAAAGCCCCTGGGCCTCCCGGATCTCCCGAAGCTTCAGGTTATTTTCCAATGTGTCCACCTCCTTCGTGCTTGCTTACCGGCGGGAAATATGGTAGGATGTAGGTGTCTATAAATATTGTCTGCGACCTTTATTTGTGGGACTTGCTTTCTCATTTCCCATGGGTAAATCATAAGTCCGTAATCACGGAAAGTCAATCCATTTTTCCGTAATTACATATTTTTGTCCGTGATCACGAATTCTTATTATAGAGGTGTGATGCCCCTTGGATGCGACTATTTTTGTTGAAAACATCAAAGCCTTTTGTAAACAAAAGGGAGAGGCACCTACGGTTGCTTGTAAAAAAGCAGGTGTAGGGGGAAGCTTTATTTCTGACATCAACCGAGGCCAAAATCCTTCCGTGTCCAAGGTTCAGATGCTGGCTGACTATCTCGGCGTCACCACCAGCGAACTCCTGGGCGAAAAAACAGAGCCCACCGTGCAAGACGATGGGCTCTCGGATGGAGAACAGGCGCTGCTTAATCTGTTTCGTCAGCTGACGCCGGATCAGCAAGACATGGTGATTCGGATCGTTCAGGCGGCCGCAGACAAGATGTGATCGCCTGGGCGGCCGCCAGCATAAGCGCGGCGGGGTCCCTGCTCCCCCGGATGATGGCTAACAGTTGTTCCTCACGATTTGTCATCTCGCCCGCCCCTTCCAAAAAATAATTCTATTGCAATTATAGAACGCCTGTTCTATAATTGCAATACACCGAAGAAAAATTTTGTGTATAAAAAAATAACCGCAAATTGCAAGTGCAAGTTGGACACCTGCACGGTAGAACTTAGTGAATCAGAGCGACGGTCAGGATGGAAGCCGCTGGCTTCCGTCCTGGGCGATGCTGCCGCAGCCTTCGGCTGCGTAAACAGAGTCGAGGAACTCGTCAAACAGTTCCTCCGGGGTGCGGTAGCCAAGCTTCTTGCGAGGCCGTCCGTTCAATTCATCAGCTGCAGCCAAGATATACTCAGCAGAGAAAGCCTCAATGGACACGCCCTTCGGAACAAAGGTTCGAAACAGTTCGTTTTGGGGACGTTCCCATGAGGTGTAGGGATGCGCAAAGTAGACTGCACA